>Ga0209047_1000026_pt1 | contig 153351 bp, 133 predicted proteins | sample SaaInlV_165m_DNA_3_FD_184681 | JGI IMG/M metagenome (GOLD analysis project Ga0209047, IMG submission 184681) | Marine microbial communities from expanding oxygen minimum zones in the Saanich Inlet - Saanich Inlet SI037_S3LV_120m_DNA (SPAdes)... | ecosystem: Environmental > Aquatic > Marine >...
CACATATGCCTATTTCCATAAGACACGTAGAGCTGCAACCATCGTTATCGCGTCGGTTGCTATCATCACATTCCTCATTGCTTTCACGTAAACCATTTCCGCAGACAGATGCAGCGGCTACGAGAACTTCTTCTGTATCAACTTGGTTTTTTCGGACACCGTCGTCATCTACACCATCTCCATCATCATCGTTTGAAGAGCTGTCATCGTCATCATCATTTCCAATAGTTTTACCATCATCATCCTCAATTTGTATGCTTATTTGAGAGCTAGAAGCAGGTGTATCGTCATCATCATCTGTTACTAAGGTAATTTCTGGTAGACAGGCACTACTACATCCATCGCCATTGAGGGCGTTACCATCGTCACAGATTTCATTGAGATTGATGATTCCGTCTCCACAGATAGGATCAGCATTCATCGTTTCAGATGATGAGCTATAGGCGATTATAGTTTCTTTTGTACATTCAAATGTGCACCCATCTCCGTTCAATACATTTTCATCGTCACATTCTTCATCTGCTTCTAGTACTCCATTACCACAGGAAGGAAGAGGCTCGATGATACAGAATTTGCTACACCCATCAGCGTCCAATCGATTTCCATCATCGCACTGTTCAGGGAATTCTTGGAATCCATCACCACATTTCTGAAGAGGATCTTCACTTGATGCAGTGCTTGTAGTGACTTCTGATGTAAAGCTAATCCCAGAAGAGAAAGAGCCTTCGTCACCACCCTCAACACCTCCCTCTTCACCACCTTCATCATCTCCCCCTTCATCTTCATCTGGCTCAGGCTCAGGTTCTGGCTCAGGTTCTGGCTCAGGTTCTGGCTCCGGCTCTGGTTCTGGCTCCGGCTCTGGTTCTGGTTCTGGCTCTGGCTCCGGCTCTGGTTCTGGTTCCGGCTCCGGCTCTGGTTCCGGCTCTGGCTCAGGTTCTGGTTCCGGCTCAGGAGCTGCAGGACGCTCGTCACCGCTTCCTCCACCAGTAGTATTACTGCCGCCAGATCCACCACCAGCCGCTAGATCCTGACAGTAGGTTGTACATTTTGGGCCACGTTCTCCAGCAGACACTCTGCACACTTGGTTCTGCGGACACCCTGTTGGATTTGCATTTGGATTACAGGCTCCTTGGAACGGAGGTTTACACGCTTCTTGCTGGTTGTTTACCTTCTTTTCCTCTTTAGGAAGAGGGCAGTTATTTTCAACACAAGATCCTCTGCAGCACACTGCTTCTTCGTAAGAGATTTTATCGCCTTCATTAACACAGGATTCGTAGTCACCTCGGTCTCTTCTGCATTCATTAAAGCAGGTTAAGGTTTCCGCATCCGATCCATTGCGGCATTTGCAAACACAAGCAGCCCTACATCCTTCACGAGCGTATTCACGTTTATCAAATTCTTCTGTGCGTATGACGTAATCATCTACTATTTCTTTACATGCATTTAGACAAATGTCATCTAGTCCAGGACTGTTTGGATCGTCTGGGCATTCATCAATAACAGGAGCACACACATTTTTACCGCCTGCAACTCTTTTAACTTTGATCCCTCTATTTAAATTGCAGATACAACTTTTACAGATTCCTTCTTTGTCGAGCTTTGGTATTCCACCTGACTTTTTGCATTTATCAGCCCAAGCAGCTGCAGCATCGTCTGGACCTGCAGCAAGAAGGCTTGCCGCAAAGTTTGGTCCACCGAGTTCTATATCACCCTCTTCCATAATTCCGTTTTCGAGTACTGGCTCACTAGAAAAGTCTGAACATTCATCGTATTCACTTGTATCTTCAGGATTGTATGGAGACCTCTCTCCTGCCTTAGAACAATCTTCGCATTCCCAACATCCGACATCTGCTGCATCGGTGTTTCCATCGTTATCATTATCGCATCCATCATTACAGGCTTTGCAATCTGCTGGGCAATCTTCTGCACACTCATTTGCATCACAGATGCCATCTCCACAGTGTGGCATGACGGCTTCATCTCTACATGCGCTATCACAACCATCTCCATTAGTAGTATTTCCGTCATCACATTCTTCACTATAATTCGTGTCTACTATCCCGTCACCACATCGCATTTCGGTACAGTCGGGACGACATCCCATATTATTATAGTTATCTTCACCTATATCGCACTCTTCATCTCCGTGTATCATTCCATCTCCACATCTTGGTATTGTGCATATATTAGTACAGCCATCATTATCATTAGTATTCCCATCATCACATTCTTCTTTTGGGTGAATGATTGTATCTGAGAAATTTGGGTCGAGAATAGCAGGGTCGACTATTCCATCACCACATCGTCTTATCCTACAGGCATGTGCGTCACCTGGTGGCCGACAAAAGCTATCATCTGTCCATACTCCATCTGGGCTTCCAGTGTCACATTCTTCGTAGGAAGAGTTTGAGTGTCCGTCTCCACAACAATCACAAGAGGATCCATAGCTGTTACTACAGGCAACTGAGCAATTCATTTCCAGGGTTGCTAAGTTGCTTTCACAGAAAGGATCTCCATTGCAGTTCGCCCAGGCAGCAGGTGAGTTCAAGGCCATACAGCGATTTCCACAAGCTGTACAGCTTTCACTTGGGCATGCCTTGGCACTATTAGGAGGTCCGTTTTGATTTTGTACATCATTTACTACGCCTGTGTCACCTCCGCCAACTTGATTAGCTAAAGCACAATCGTCAGAACATGCTGCTTCATCTATGTTATTTGGTAATAAGCATTCAGGCATAGGACCCATGTTTTGACATGCAGCTGTGAACGAATCACAAACATAGCAATCAGCCATTGTGACAAGATATGCCTCTTTGCTTTTTATCTGTCCTTGTAAAGTAAGCCCCACAGCAAGTGCAAGAAGTGCAGTGAGTCCGAGCCAACGATACAGTTGCGGCATCATATCCAATGGAGTGTACCAAGAGCACCTCCTTATAAGGAAATTTGTTGAGTTGCGAAAAATAAAAAACCCCGTGGCGTACACGAGGCTTTTTTTGCGTTTAAACTCTTATTTAGAACAGGAATTTGCGTCCGAACATTCCTCCCATTCCGACTCCTGTCATCATTGTTGTAATCCAGATGACGAGTGGAAGGTTAGTTGTAGTTCCTGCGGCATCGTTATTTCCTGTAGTTGCTGCGATGCGCTGCTGTGGTACTACTGCAACAAGTGTTGAACTATCAGATCCAGTTTGTGGCTTACCACCCTCTTTGTAGAGGTAACTTTCGGACTGTGTAAGACTCTTGATGAATCCTCCAAGTCCAGTTACAGGAGGGGTAGGAACAATAATTACGTGATCATCTGTTCGTGTAATTGTTCCACTTCGAACTGTTGCCGTGTTGCGTACAGATGTACCGCGGGTTACTCCAGACTTGAGTCTTGCGTTGTAGCGAACGACAGTCGTAGAGTTTGCCTTCAAAGTTCCGAGGTTCCAGGTAAGTCGCCCACCTGCATCAGACCCTCCACCAGTATCAGTGATATTTACGTACTGCTCTGGGTAGTCATCTGTAAGTACCGCGTTGTCTACATCTTCTCCACCAGTGTTTCGGATAGTGATGGTGTACGATACCGAGCTTCCAGCTAGGGCTTCTGAGGTGTTTGCAGTCTTATCGATAGTAAGGTCTGGAGTACCGTTATCATCATCGTCATCATCACATCCTCTGTTACGTACTCTTGTTACCTCTGTATCTTCGTCACCGCCACTTACTGCTACACGGAGCCGTAGAGTGTCACCGTCTTTTCCACCGTTTTCTACCTTTACGCGGAGGCGGAGTGTTCGGTTAGAGTTGCGGTTTACCTTTACGTCATCCCATTCGACACGGTCACCACTCTTTTCTTTTCCACCATCGCTTGAGCTCTGGTAGTCGGTGTCGCTATCGAGAATGGCGATAACATCTACTTCTTCGTTAGAGTTAGAAGAGTTTGTGAGGCGGATTTCGTACTCGAGGTCGTCGTCGTGACAGATATCGATAGGGTCTGGATCATCGTTGATCGTGACACGAATGTCATCATCATTATCGTCATCGTCATCTTCCTCGTCGTCATCGTCATCGTCGTCATCGTCATCATCGTCGATACGAGTAGTATCTGTAGCTGATGGTCCGTCGGTAACCTTTACTTCGTTGAAGATTACATCGCCATCGTCTGTCTTATCGTCGATTTCGACCTTCATTTCAAAGCTTACTGTTTCTCCAGCGGAGATATCGAATAGCCATGTAACAGTGCTTCCATTTTTTGCTCCACCGTCACTTGCAGAGATGAAGTCCGTATCATCTGGAACCTTATCGGTAACTTCTACGTTTGTAGCGTCTACAGTAGAGATGTTTCGAATCTCCATCTTGTACGTAAGGTCTTCACCAGGCTCTGCAGTAGTTTTATTATCCGTCTTCGAGATGATAAATCGTGGAGTTCCAAGTGCGTTCTGCTGGTTCTTGAAGGTTACGGTTACACAGTTTCCTCCAGAGAGAACGTTTACCGTTCCGTCTGTAGGAGTAACGTTTTGCTGTGTCCAACCAGTTGGAACAACTTCTGTTACGGTGTGTGACCCTACAGGAACGTTGAGGAATCTTGCATTACCAGCGCTGTTATTTTGTACAGTCTGTGTTCCACCATCGAGTGTGAAGGTGAATTGTGTAACAGGTGTAAGGATAGATCCATCAGACTTGAACGTCTCTTTCTTGATATCGATACATCCTTCGGCAACTGGATCAGTGATAACCTTTGTTACATCATCGTCCTCTGGTCCACCAGTAATAATTACGTGGTTGTAGAGGAAGAACCCATCAGGAGCAGTGTTATCTACAGTGACTTTAACCTCGAGGTTAACAGTCTCACCTGCGTCGATATCAAGAGTCCACTTTACGAGTCCATTTGCAAACGATCCACTGTTTGAGCTTACGAATGTGACTTTCTCTGGAAGTGTATCGATAACTTCTACATTTGTAGCATCGGAGTTACTCGTATTCGTGATAGAGATATCGTACGTAAGTGTCTCTCCAGGTTTTACCGTAGAACGGTTATCGGTCTTAGCGATAGTAAACGAAGGAGTGCTAAGAACCTGTTGGTTCTTGAATACTGCTACTGCACAGTCAGATCCTTCTTGAACTTGGATTACTCCACCAGCAGGTGTTACTGAGAGGAGGTTCCATGTAGCAGGAGTGATTTCTGAAACTGTGTGTGTTCCAGGAGTTACGTTTGAGTAGAGAACACGTCCGTTTCCACTGTTTTGCTTTGGAGTGTTTCCGTCCAACATGAAGGTGAACTGTGGTACTGGAGTGATTTCATCACCGTCAGGTTCAAAGGTTTCTTTGATGATCTCGATACACCCGAGGATGATTTGGTCTATGACGATAGTAGTATCTGTCGCTGATGGACCTCCTGTGATCTCTACATTGTTGAAGAGTGTGCTTCCGTCTACAGCAGTTGCTGATACGTCACCATCAATAGTGAGTGTCTGGGAAGTGCTTGCAGGAAGGTTGATTACCCATGTCACTGTGTGTGAACCTGCGTTGTAGATTCCACCTGAGCTTGCGCTATCGAAGAGTACGTCTGTAGGAAGCGTATCGATGATCTCTACGTTTGTAGCGTTAGTAGTAGAGATATTACTTACAGTTATTTGGTACTGCGTGTCTTCTCCAGGCTCGATAGTTGCCTTGTTATCAGTCTTGTAGATAGAGAATGCAGGAGTGTCTACGACAACAGTCGTGTTGTCATATGCACAGTTGCTTCCACTGTAGATACACGCTTCGTTCGTGAGTACGTCTCCGTTTGAAGCAGTGCTCTTTACTGTACCGTTTACAGTGAGGAGTTCTGTATCGAAGGCGTCGATATCGATTACCCATGTCACAGTGTGTGAACCTGCGTTGTAGATTCCACCTGCACTTGCACTTCCGAAGGTGATATCACTAGGAAGGTCATCTACAACTGTAACGTTTTGTGCGTCAGAGCTTGAGACATTGCTTACGAGTATTTCGTAGTTTACAGATTCGTTAGGTTTTACCGTTGTGCGGTTATCCGTCTTAGAGATTTCGAGAACTGCATCACAGAGTACCTTTGTACTTACTGCGTTACTCCACTCTGGGTTAACACCTGGGTGGTGTGACCATACGTCTGCAATGTTCACGATGTTCTTATTACAGATGGCACTGCTTTCAACTCTGAATGTGAGTTCGAACTCTATAAAGTCTCCAGCTGCAAGATCGAATTCTCCACAGATTACTTCGTTCGTCTGTGTCTCCTCGTAACAACTTGCATCGTTAGCGCTTACGTATTCTAGGTGACCTGGGATTGGGTCGATCATACGGTTACGTGTTGTGTTGTATCCGAGGTTGTTTTCGACACGTACTGTGTAGGTGATAAGGTCACCCTTTGTAGTAGTACTAGGACCATCTTTGAAGATGTTGAGTGTCCCTGTTGCACAGATTACTGTTGTGTAGAATTCATCATCGTTGTTGTATGTTAGTGGGTCGAATGTGCTTGCCCATACTTCTGCAAAGTTTCTAATAGGTTTTGCACAGTGAGCGACGCTCGGTACATCGAATGCTACGTACACAGTGTCAGTGCTTCCTGAAGGAATGCTACTGATACTACAAGCAATGCTGTTTCCAGACTGTACACAGTTGTTGCTGGATTGGTTTGAGTTGTAGGTAAGGTCTGTACGGTTATTCGTATCCTGTATTTGAACATCTGGGATTAAGTCTGTGATAACAACGTTCTGCGCTGCATCTGGACCGTTGTTTGTTACGGTAAGCTCGTAGACAAGAGTGTCTCCTCGCATGATCTGACTGAGTCCAGTTTTTTGGATGCTGAGGTCTGCCTCTGGAACATCACAGATGATATCTACATCTTCTGAGTTTGAGAGTGCAGGACTTGCGTTATCTGCAGTAGCTTCTGCTTGGTTGTAGATAATAGAGTCACATACTGCGTACGGAGTTACTTCGAATGCCAATGTGTACTCGATGTATCCTCCAGCAGGAATATCCTGTGGTCCACATCGTACTTCGTCATTGATGTGGTCGATGCTACAAAGAGGAGAGCTAAGGTCTAGGCGAGGATTAAGAGCAGTTACCAAGCTGTCGAATATATCTACATTTATCGCGTCTGTTGTTGAGGTGTTGTCTACACGGATTGTGTAGAGGATAACGTCTCCAATATCTGCTTCTTGGCGGTTAGCAGTCTTTGTTACTTGGAGCTGAGCATCTGGACATTCAACAGTGATACTTTCAGTGTTGGTGTATCCGTCGATGTTGTTTCCAAGGAAGAGGATCTGAGCAATGTTGCTGATCTGTCCACAGATAGCATAGTTATTTACCGTGAAGTAGATATCGTATGTATCAGTCTGACCAACTGGGATTGGTTCATCTCCACACTTCACAGCGTTTCCTTGCATGAAACAGTCATCATCTGATGGGCTTCCATCGATGAAGGTAAGTCCTGCAGGGATCTGGTCGATAACCCAGAGTCCTGTAAGTTCTGCGTTACCAGTGTTCTCTAGAGAGATTGTGTAGTGGAATGTATCACCAATCTGAAGAGTTTGCTGACTTGCAGTCTTTGTTGCGATAAAGCTTGGATCTGGACAGTCAACAGTTGTACTTACTTGGTTAGTCGTTCCAGTAAGGTTATTGTTGAGGGTAAATATGAGGTCTGCAGTGTTGTAGATGTCTCCTCCACACGTTGCAGTGTTTACAATCGTAAATACTATTTCATATGAGTCGCTTGCTCCTGGAAGGATATCGTCATCTCCACACTTAACATCTCCACCCATCTGGAAACAACGTGCATCACTTGCGCTGTCTACGTATGCAAGTCCTGTTGGGACTGTATCAATAATCCATAGACCTGAGAGAATTGCATTTCCAGTGTTTGTAATATCTATGGTGTAGGTGACCTGTTCACCCTTCTGTGCAGTTGCCTTGTCTACAGATTTTACTGCTGTGAAGTCTGGGTTTAGACAGACAACATCGATACGTTCTGAGTTACTGCTTACAGGTACTGCGTTATCTGCATCTGCTGTTGCTTGGTTAAAGATAGGCAAGTTACATGGAGTGCTTTGGTTCGTCTCTACAGCGATGGTGTAGGTTTCGTCTTCGCCAGTATCAAGGTCGATAGGTCCACAAGTCACGATGTTTCCAACAATAGAACACTCAGGTGAACTAAGGCCTGGAAGGTATGTAAGACTTGAAGGAATCTCATCTGTCACGATTACATCGTGTGCACGTCCGAGTCCTTGGTTCTCTACGAAGAGTGAGTAGTGGAATGCTTCTCCGATACCTACACTTTGCTTGTTGGCAAATTTTTCTAGGTAAAGGCTTGGGTCAGGACAGTCACCAATTACAGTCTGCACTGAGTTACTGAGAGCACCTATGATATTCGTAGTGTCTACAGATGCGTAGTTCTCAATGGTCTCTCCGCAAAGTTCTTGTACGTCGACATCAAATGCGATGACGAATGTCTCTGTAAGACCGACAGGAATGTCATCTCCATCACATGTAACAACTCCAGCTGCGAATGAACAGTTGCTGTCGCTAGCAGGTGCAGGAAGGAAGATGAGGTGGTCGGCAATTTGATCTGTAACGACGACATCAGTAAGTGGAATTCCTCCAGTGTTTTCTACTTCGATGGTGTACTCAAGATTAGGAAGGTGTAGGTTTCCTGCGATAGTTGTCTTATCAACACTCTTTCGTACTTCGATACCTGCTGTAGGACAGCTACTAATCGTAGTTGTTACAGTGTTGGTTGTAGCGTCTGGTGTGTTATCTGAACTGATAACAGCACTGTTTGAGATGATCTCACTACAGTGAACATCTGTGTCTACGTCGAATACGAGAACGAATGTGGTATCTCCAGCAATCGAGATGAGAGCTTCATCACAGATGATATCTGTACCAACTTCGCTACATCGTGCATCAGATGCACCAGCAACGAACGTTAGCCCTGTAGGAATAGCATCGACTACTTGCACGTTTGCAAGGTCGACGTTTCCAGTGTTAATAGCTTCGACAGCGTAATCAATTCCTTGAACACCAGTTCCTCCACTGAGGTTAGAAGGGTCAACAATTTTGTTAACGCTGATACCTGCCTGAGGACAGTACACATCAAGTTCAACTTGGTTCGTCCATACAGTAGGTGCATTACTTGCGTATACATCTGCACGGTTTACGAGCTGATCATCTCCGCAAGGAGCGGTGTCTAGAACCTTAAAGACGATATCGATATCGCGGCTGTCTCCAGCTGCTAGGTCGAAGAGTCCACACTCTACGTTACCCCCGTTTGCACTACAGATTCCATCGCTAGAACCGTCAATGTACATAAGGTGAGCAGGGATAGGGTCTACTACGTTTACATCTATTGCATCGGTAATACTTGAGTTGTCTACTGAGATAGTAAAGGTTACGAAGTCGAGGTGTTCGACTACGGTCTTATCTGATGACTTCGTTGCTGTAATTACTGCATCAGGACAGTCGCTAACGATAGTCTGAACAGTGTTTGTCGTATCGCTTGCTGTTTGGTCGTTACTTACAGTTGCATCGTTGTAGATAGTTGTTCCACAGAGAGCAGAAGTATCTACTTCAACAACAATATTGAATGATGTTGATTGGCCAATAGGAAGGAGTGCTGCATCACACTCAACATTAGGTCCTGCTTGATCACAACGAGCATCAGATGATGCATCTACGTATACGGTTCCCACAGGGAACGCGTCTTCAACTTGTACATTTGTAAGATCTACCTGACCGTTATTCTCAACGATCACTTGGTACTCAAGGAACTTTTGTCCTGTTCCTCCGTTAAGAGTTGGTTGATCAACAGTCTTGCTAACATTCATATTTGCCTGAGGACAGCTTACGTACACAGTGTGGTCGTCCCAGTCGGTGTTTCCGTTACCATCTTGTACATCGACTTGGTTGTAGACGTTCTCGCTACAGTTATCGTTAATAGGTGCGATGAATGTAAGACTAAAGTCTACGTCTGCACCGGATGCAAGTGGGTTATCCAATGTACAGTACACGTGAGATACGTTTGTCGTACAAGAGATTGGACCGGTCTTGCTGGTGTATTGGAAAGGGGCTGGGGTTACTAGGGTTCCGAGAGGACCTGTCTTAAAGAAGTCTGTGATAAATACGTTTGTTGCAGTTGAGTTACCGTTATTTTTAATATTGAAGTCGTAGGTAACGTTTCCTCCTGCGGTTACGTTTCCAGGACCGGTCTTTGTAACATCAAGTTCAACAGTGTCACAGTGGACATCTGTACTTGTCTCGTTTGTAAGACCTCCAAGGTTTCCATTTCCAGTAAAGAGGATTTCTGCAGTGTTCTTGATATCATCTCCACATGGAGCGTAGTTGTTTACGGTAAATACCAATGTGTACGTATCAGATCCGCCAACAGGAATAGTCGTGTCTCCACAACGTACCTGGTTTCCACCTTGGAAACAGCGTGTATCTGTTCGTGGGTCTGTCTTTTCGAATGAAAGACCTGTAGGAATGGTATCAAATATCCATAGTCCTTCTAGGTCTACGTTTCCTGTGTTCGTGATAACAATGTCGTAGATAAGAGTATCTCCAATAGACACCTGTGTAGCACTGGCAGTCTTTACTGCAGTGAAACTTGGGTCTGGACAGATCACATCAAGATCTACTTGGTTACTCCATACCGTAGGAGCGTTGCTTGCGTATGCATCAGCACGGTTTGCGATGATCCCATCACATGGTGCTGTATCGAGTACCTTGAAGGTGATTTCAATGTCACGATCTGTTCCAGCATTTAAGTTGAAGAGTCCACACTCTATGTTTGCTCCTACTTGATCGCAGAGAGCATCACTAGAGCTGTCGATGTACATCAAGTGGCTAGGAACAGGATCTACTACGTTTACATCTGTTGCATCAGTTACACTGATGTTTTCAACGTTGATCGTAAAGGTCACAAATTCGTGGAAGCGTACTTCAGTTTTGTCTGCTGATTTTGTTGCTACGAGTTCTGCATCTGGGCAACGTACGGTGAGCCTGTGCTCGTCGTAGCCATCTCCATTTCCGTTTACAGGTCCGAGGTCTACGTATCCTCTGTTGCGTACTTCTTTTCCACACTGTGGTGTATTTTCTGGTACATAGAATGTAATAGAGAAATCTTCAGAATCACCAGCACCTATATCTCCCAAGGAGCAAGATACTTTGTAGTCATCTGGAGTACAGTTTGCACCACTGGCACTGATGTACTGGAAGGGAAGTGGCAAATTTAGAGGAAGACCGATGAAGTCGAAGAAGTAGTCAGCGACGTATACATTGATGGCATCTCCAGCACCGGTGTTTTCTACAGTGAAGTTATACGTAACGTTTTCTCCTGCAGTTGCGTATGCAGGACCAGTCTTCTCGATTTGAAGTTCTGGAATTGGGCAGAGAACGTCGGTGTATACGATGTTACTAATATCAATAGTTGATCCGTATGCACTACCTTGTTTTAAGTATGCAGAGTTCTCGATAGTGTTTACTCCACAGACTGCGTAGTTATTAACCGTGTACTTAAGAACGATGTCTGTATCGTCTCCAGCATCAAGATCGATTGCTCCACAGAATACCTGGTTTCCATTTTGGCTACAGCGACTATCAGATGCGCCGTCGTTGTAGGTAAGACCTGTAGGGATAGTATCTGAAATGTACAAGTCTGTAGCATCTCCAGCACCTGAGTTCTCTATTGTCAGTGTGTACATAAGAAGCTCGTTGGTTCCTTTGGTTACTTCTGTCTTGTTTACACTCTTTGTAATATCAAGATCTGGTTGAGGGCAGTTGATAGTCACCATGTGTTTATCCCAGTCGGATGCACTTGTACCTTGACCGTAGTTCAGGTGTGCATCTGCTTGGTTCATGATGGTTTCATCACAGTACTGATTGGCAGGTGTTCTAAACGTAAGTGTGAAAGTTTCTTCGTCTCCTGGATTCAAACTTCCAATGTCACACTCTACGCGGTGTTCACTGTTATCGTAGGTACAACTTGCACCACTAGCAGATAGATACTGGAATGGAGCAGGTTCCCATCGGTTTAAGAGGCTTGTTAGGAAGAAGTCGTATACTCGCACATTACTAGCAAGCACAGAGCCATCGTTTCTTACAGTGATCTCGTAAGTGACAGTGTCTCCTGCATTAACAGTCCCTGGTCCTGTCTTTGTGATATCAAGACTTGGGCAGTCTCCAATTTGGATCGTGCTCTGTGGGTACAGAGTTGTTTGGCCTGGAGCTGTTACCGTAGCTGTATTGGTAATAGATCCTCCGCAAGGAGCGTCGACAGTTACCTGGAAGTAGAGATCGATATCTTCTACTGCTCCAGGAGCTAGATCGTAATCACCACATGAAATAATCTCGTTTCCAGCATTGTAGGTACATGAACTTGGAATCTTTGCGAGCTTGAAGTGTAGCCCTGTAGGGACGTTGTCTGTAAATCTAACATCAGGAATAGTTGCATTTCCTGTGTTACGCAGACGAATAGTAAATCGTACCTGCTGACCAAAGTCTCTATTTTGGTGGTCTGCAATCTTTTCTGCGGTAAGAATCCCAACAGGACAAAGTACATCGGTATATACAGTGTTACTTGTATCGATTGTTGTTCCATATGTACCGTCTTGTTTGAGGTGCGCTGTGTTTGCAATCGTGTTATCTCCACAGTATGCAGAGTTATTAACGTTAAACTTTAGAGTGAAGTTAGTGTCATCACCAGCGTTTAGGTTAAACGGACCACAGAAAATCTGGTTTCCAGACTGGTTACAGCGTGAGTCGGAAGCCCCGTCGTTATAGGTAAGACCAGTAGGGATCGTATCGGTAATGTATAAGTTTGTTGCGTTTCCGTTTCCAGAGTTATCAACATTTAGTGTGTACGTAAGAGTTTCGTTACTCCCTCTTGTTACCTCAGACTTATCAACATTTTTCGTGATATCAAGATCTGGAACAGGACAGTCAACATCTGTTACTACCTCGTTACTTGTATCGATTGTTGTTCCGTAGGCACTATCTTGTTTAAGGTGGGCAGTGTTTCGAATGGTATCGTTTCCACAAACTGCGTAGTTATTCACGTTAAACTTTAGAGTGAAGTTAGTGTCATCACCTGCATTAAGATCAAATGCTCCACATACCACTTGGTTTCCAGATTGATCACAGCGACTATCAGATGCTCCGTCGTTGTAGGTAAGACCTGTAGGGATCGAATCTGTAATATAGAGGTTTGTAGCATCTCCGTTTCCAGAGTTGTCGACATTCACGGTGTAGGTAAGAGTTTCGTTACTCCCTCTGGTTACCTGAGACTTATCAACACTCTTTGTAATATCAAGATCAGGAACAGGACAGAGAACATCGACAGTAACTTGGTTACTAGTATCGATGATTCCACCGTTATAGCTGCTTGCTCTTAGGTAACCGGTATTTGTAATTGTACCGTTTCCACATGGAGCTGTGTTGCTGACGTTGTACTTTAGTTGAAATCTTGTATCGTCGCCTGCATTAAGATCAAATGCTCCACATACCACTTGGTTACCGCTTTGGCTACAACGGTTATCAGAAGCTCCGTCGTCATACGTAAGGCCTGCAGGAATTGCATCAGTTACGTAGAGATTTGTTGCATCTCCGTTACCACTGTTTTCTACTTCGAGTGTGAAGGTAATTTGCTCATTTGAGCCTCTCGTAACCTCTGTCTTATTAGAAGACTTTGTAATATTCAAATCTGGAGCAGGGCAGTTCAGCCGTGTGTTTACAGAGTTACTCGTTACTTGGTCTGCATTGTTTGCATTCGCTCTTGCTTGGTTTACGATATCGTTTCCACAACGACTATCGCTCGGCTGAATATTAGGATCAACTGTAAACTTTAGTATTACATCTTCAGTGTCTCCTTCGTCGATGGCCCCAAGATTACAAGTAACTGTAGTGCTGCTATTACTACAAATACCTGGTGTACTTGATACAAAGATCAATCCACTAGGAATGCTGTCTGTAACGACAACGTTATACGCAGTTCCTGTTCCGATGTTTTCTACGTCGATTCTGTAGTGCAAATTATCTCCTGGTTCTACAGGACCGCTACTCGGAGTGACGATGCGCTTTTCAATATCAAGTTCTGGGTCATCACAAATAGTAGGAGTCTCTATAAGGTTACTCCATGCAGGTGGAATACCTGTTGGATAGTTCGCATCATCGTTCCAGACATCTGCCTGGTTTTCGATAGTTGTACACTGTTGGACATTGCTTTTAACACGAAAGGTAATCTTCACGTTACGACTAGCGCCAACAGCAAGTGGTTGCTCAGCACAGATCACCTCGTCACCACGACCAGGACTGGCAGGTACAAAGCTACAACCGTTCGTTGCAGATACGTACTCAAGCTCTGGCGGAAGGGGATCGATAATACGAGCGTTGGCAGTTTTGTTATCGTCATTTCGAATGGTGATCTTGTATCGAATAGTATCACCAGGAGCGACAGGCTCACTTTCAGGTGCGTCATCACGTTCTTTCTCAATAAAGAATCCAGCTGCATATGCAGATTGGACCGGTGAAATCGGGATAGGAAATACCCCAGTTGTGAACTGTGTAACAACGAGACACAGCATGGTTATGCTGGCCCAGAAGCGCCGAATTTTTTGATTTTCCATATGCATATGCGGAAAAAAGGAGGTATTTATACATAACAAACAGGTATTTGTCAATACTAGGAAAAAGGGCTTCTAAGCTTGGAAAAGCCCTCCTAACATGGTAAATTTGTCTCCTATGAGCGTATTAGAACGTCTCATTGGCAGTAGTCGATATCAGCAACTTTTGGCGTGGTTTTTTCGCCCTATAGATGGCTCATCTATGGCTCTATTTCGCATGGGATACGGAGGGATTATGCTTTGGGAGGTAACCCGGTATTTTGACCATAACTGGATCAAATCGTACTACTCAGGCAAAGAATTCTACTTTACGTATCCGGGCTTCTCTTGGGTCGTTCCGTGGCCATCTTTGGAGCTTATGGAGGCGCACTTTATCCTTATAGGAGTGTTGTCTACGATGGTCTTTTTGGGCCTTTGTTACCGCGTCGCAGCTGCAGGATTGGCCGTTACCTTTAGTTATGTGTACTTGCTGGAGCAAGCGAGATACTTAAATCACTTCTACTTTGTCATTCTTGTAGCCGTAGCGATGATATTTATCCCAGCGAACCGTAGCTGGAGCGCCGATTCTTGGCTTAAAAAGCGGGTTTCGTGGTGGCCATTTCTCAAAAACTGCAGTCCCTACACAGACAACTGGGGCCTCTGGGCTATTCGTGCACAGTTCGGAATCACGTATTTCTATGGAGGACTGGCAAAGCTTAACGAGGATTGGCTCCGAGGGTACCCATTATCAGACTGGATCGCTGATGAAACCGATGTCATCTTTATAGGTCAGTGGGTTGCAGAGCGCTGGATGGGATTATTTTTGAGCTACGCAGGCCTTATTCTTGACCTTTTGTTCGTACCACTTCTTCTCTATAAGCCAACGCGATGGCTAGGATTTGTACTGGCTCTGGCCTTTAATTTTATGAATGATCAAATGTTCTCTATTGGGATATTCCCACTGTTCATGGTTATTGGGACATTTACTTTCTTTGAAGCCGATTGGCCTAAGCGGTTCTGGGACTTTTGCACAATAGAAGGTGGAAAACACGTTGAGGCATGTGGAAAACGTGCTTCCCTTCTAGCAAGCGAAAAAGCTAAACTGTTGCTTGCCCGCCCGAAGCTCCCAAGGAGCGAAGGAGGGTTCAAATTTACAACCAGCCTTCGCTCTTCCAGAGCTACGGACTGGCAGGCAGGACAGAGGCTTCTTGCAGGGTTTATGGTGGTGTTCTTCGCGTATCAATTTCTCTTTCCGTTTAGACATTTCCTCTATCCAGGCTCAGTGCACTGGACCGAAGAGGGGCATATGTACGCTTGGCATATGAAGCTGCGTAGTAAGAGAGGGCGTACAGAATTTACTATCAAAGATCCAGACTCCGGTCGTGCTTTTAAGATTGATCCTGACGACTACTTGAATAATAGGCAGGAGCGAAAAATGCGAACACGCCCGATGATGATCTTGCAGTTTTCTCATTGGCTAAGAGATAACTACCGAGAGCAGGGGATGAAGAACGTCGAGATCTATGTCGACTCATTCGCATCGCTTAACGGACGCGAAGAGCAAAGGCTTGTCGACCCTTCGTATGATCTTGCTCAAATTGAGTGGTCTGTGTGGCCAGCGGAGTGGATTGTTCCGCTTCACACAGAAAGGAAGTAGACAGTTACCTCAGACACAAACTAATCTTATGCATGTGCTGAACAATTTCTACGTATGAACGCAGGACACCTGTTTCGTAGTATTCAATCTCTTGTTCTTTGCAGAACTGCTTTACGATCTTTCGTGCCTTTCGCATATTGTGCCGAGGCAATGTTGGAAACAAGTGGTGTTCTATTTGATAGTTTAAGTGGCCGTAGTAGTAGTCGGTAATCATGCCGGGTTTAATATTTCTTGCTGTCAGAATCTGCTCGCGCATAAAGTCGACAGTCTCACCCTCGATAATAGGCATACCCTTATGGTTTGGTGCAAAGATAGAGGTGATGTATAAACTCCAAAGATGCTGATGGACAATAATAAAGAGGAGTCCCATCCACCACGTTTGCGTAGAGAAGATCAATACAAGATAGATCGTTGAATGCAAACTACTTAAGAAGAGATCGAGAATACAATCTGTTGGTTTGCGTTTACGCAGCACATATTTCCAGCTGGAGTAACGCAAACTGAATGCAGCGAGTAATTGAATCGGAAGGAAAAACCATCCTTGATGCTTAACGATAAAGCGACAGATACCTTTTTTGCGCATTGCTTGCGCTTCGGAGTAGGCAAGAATTGGGAGATCGATATCTGGATCTCCGTGGTCATGATTTGTATGTGCGTGGTGCGCGTTGTGTTTGTCTTTCCACCATGGATAACTCAGGCCAACAACAGTTCCGCAAATGTGTCCGAGGAGATTATTAATTTTTGTGGATTTGCATACTTGCATGTGACCAAAGTCATGTGTCAGTAAACCAAATCGGCCGTAGATGAGTGCGAGGAATACAGCATTGAGTAGGAGCACTCCTATGTGTTGTGATAGAAAAAATATACTGATGCTACAAAGCAGCAGCACAAGGTTGATAGCAAAAGAGATGACAGTTGGTTGTATAGATTTTTTGAGTAATCCTGCATCTACTATTCGCCTACGAAGTTCTGCAAATTCGGATGTGGTCATAAAATGTATTGTTTATGGCTGGGGCGGAGGGATTCGAACCCCCGAATGGTGGAACCAAAATCCACTGCCTTACCACTTGGCGACGCCCCATTACGGGCAATAGTATAGCAAAACTCTTTCTTGTGAACCGCCTTTCTGCAATATTGTGCAACTATGACAAATGCAGTTCCTATAGAACTAGTTATTGGCCTCGAAGATCCAGATCTTCCTATCGAGCTCTGCGATGAGGGGGAATTGATGGTTGCTCAAATAGATCAATCTCAGTTTGATGTGTTTAGAGGAAAGGTATTTCTTGTTTTTGGTCGTAGTGCTAATTCTGAGAATGAGGGCATGTATTTTCATCCAAATGATGGCGGGAGGATTAATTTCTCTCTTCCTCGAAAGGGTGGAGATACAGGAGAATCTACGTATGTACTTAGAGTGCGTGATCCGAAAGATAATTCAGAGAAGAAGTGGGATCCTGTGGTGTAGCATGGGTTTGCCCTGTACAATCTGGCCATGGATAAAGAAGCCAAGACATTTTTGTTCGATCTACTATCAACCCCAAGCCCGACAGGATTTGAGGTTGCAGGGCAGCGTGTCTGGGCAAAATACGTAAAGAAATATTCAGATACAGTCCAAAACGATGCCTATGGAAACACTTGGGCTACCGTGAAGGGGACTGATAAAGAGAAGAGTGTGATGCTTGAGGTGCATGCAGATGAAATTGGATACATCGTAAAATACATTTCTCCAGAAGGATTCCTCGCAGTTGATCGCATTGGTGGATCTGATGTCGCAACAGCGCGAGGTCGCTGGGTGACATTGTTTGGAGACAAGGGTGAGGTTCCTGGAATTATCGGGAACACTGCTATTCACATTCGTGATCGCAAAGGAGGAGAAGAGAAAACTCCAGATGTCCACGAGCTCTATGTAGACGTTGGTGCAAAAACTGACAAAGAAGTAGAGAAGATGGGTCTTCGTGTAGGACACCCAATGGTCTATAGTGATACGCTTCGTGAACTTGGAAAAGAATGTATCGCAGGACGCGCACTCGATAACCGCATTGGTGGATATATCGTCTCTCAAGTATTGCGCAATCTTTCTAAGTCCAAGAAGAAGCCTGTCTGGACTGTGCACGCGGTGAACGCTGTACAAGAAGAGATCGGAGGATACGGTGCCAAGATGATCACACACAGATTGCTCCCCGAGATCGCTGTAGTGTTTGATGTTACACACTCCACAGACACTCCAGGGATTCGCAAAGAACAACACAGCAAACTAGAAATGCGCAAAGGGCCTACCGTTACACACGGTGCCTGTAATCACCCTGCGGTTGTAAACCGCTTGATTGATACTGCAAAGAAAAAGAAGATCGCGATCCAACACGAAGCTGCAGGTCGCTACAGCGGAACAGATACGGACCAGATTTACCACGTACAAGAGGGGATCCCATCTGCACTTGTTTCTATCCCGCTTCGGTACATGCATTCGGTTGTAGAGATGGCAAACATTCAAGATGCAGATCACGCAGTAACGCTTCTTACAGAATTTGTTCTGTCTCTGACGGCGAAAGATGAGTTTGGTGTAAAACTGTAAAAATAAAACCGCCTCACACCAAGTGGGCGTGGGGCGGTCTTTGTTGTAGCAGACGTTTGATTAGTGTGCTGCGGCATCTCTGCGGCAGGCCTCGATGAGTCGGTTTCGGGATTGAATCAATGGCTTCAGCTTATCGTCCCAGGAAAGGGCAATTTCGCCGCTGCGAGTGAGGTGTTTCCGAGGTCGGCGGATTTCGAATGTCATAAGACTCGTTTCGATTACCGCTGGCTCAGTCGTGGTTGTCGACAGATGGTCGAAGATTTGTCCGATGGGCATAATGTGGCCCATTGGTGTACCCAAACTTCGAGCGATCGACTGTTCGGTTGGCGAGTAATCGCCGAGTTCTTCGAGTAGTTGCGCCAGTTCTGATGTTTCAGTACTGACTGGGGGGCTGGAAGCGGTCATCCGTAACTCCATAAATCAAAAGTGAGCAGACTAATACAGTTCGTCTGCGGGGAAACCTGGCGGCAACATTTGTCACCAGATCTCCCAGCGAGGCTTGTAATGGTACAAAAGAACAAAAGTTTGGATCATTGTAGGATTCATAGAGAAATAAGCAAGAAATTCACTGTTTGTACTTGCTGAAACCAAAGGGTTTCCGTAGAATTTCCCCGATTTGCCCATCTGGGCTCTATAATCTTATGTTCGCTATCGCAGACGTTGCCGGCTTTCAAGAGAAACTCGAAGAGGGAGTAAAGCTCTTTGTGCCTACTCTAAAGGCAGAAGAGGGCAAAACTGTGACATTCGACAAGGTATACCTCATTGCAAAGACAGATTCTGACGTTACAGTCGGAACTCCTACTGTAAAAGGTGCTTCTGTTGAGGCTAAGATCTTAAATCACGGAAGAGGAGACAAGATTCGCGTATTTAAGATGAAGCGTCGTAAGCGTTACCGCAGAACATACGGTCACCGTCAGGGATACACAGAGATCGAAGTAACTAAGATCAAGGCTTCTGGAGCTGCTAAGGCTGCAGCACCAAAGAAAGAGGATAAGGAAGCTAAATAGTAAAAATCTGTTGCATATTTCACGTTATGTGAACAGGTATCTTGTTGAATCTGCGTATTTAAAGGACAATACGTGGAGTTAATCTTTCTCTTACCCCTTAATTTTATGTCTTGTTGTAATATGAATGACCCAAAGACTGCAGCGAAGCTTGCTCTTCGTCTTGGCTTTGGACTCTCTCTTCTTCTCGTGGGAGTAGCCCACTATATGAACCTCGAAATGTTCATGGCGATGACGTCAGACGGTCTTGGGCCTCTTACGTTCCTCGGAACTATCTGGGCGTACGTACTTCCTGCTCTTCAGATTGTTGGAGGCGCACTATTCGCTGTAGGAATGTACTACGAAATTGCTGCTTGGAGTGCTGGTGTTGCTTTGGGTTCTATTCCTGTTGGAATGCTTTTAAAGCCTGTACTTTCCGGTGTTGCACTTCCTGATGTTATGCCAGCTGCGATCAACGCATTCATCTGGCTCATTATTTACGCACTTGTTGTAAAGATGTGTACTTGCTGTGGCTCTAGCTGCGGAACTAGTAGCGGAGGAGGACAACAGTCGTAGTAGAAAATAGCTGATACTAAAAAAGGGCTCATGTGAGCCCTTTTTAATTACTTAATTACCTTATCGATAAGTCCGTACTTGACGGCTGCTTCTGCACCCATAAAGTTGTCACGCTCTGTGTCGATACACACTTTGTCGTATGGCTGACCAGAGTGATCGGCGATCATTTCATTAAGAATCTTTTTAGTATTGATTATATGGTCTGCGTGAATAGCAATGTCGGTTGCCTGCCCCTGTGTTCCACCAAGTGGTTGGTGAATCATAATTTCGGAGTGCGGCAATGCGTATCGCTTTCCCTTAGCACCTCCAAGTAAGATAAGAGCTCCACCAGAAGCAGCCATACCAAGACAGACGGTTGAAACATCCGGCTTAATCAGTTGCATGGTGTCGTACATTGCAAGTGTAGAAGTTACCTGACCTCCAGGAGAGTTTACGTACATTGTAATATCTTTATCTGGGCTCTGTTTTTCCAAAAACAGTAACTGCGCAATAATCGAGTTTGCGATGGTATCTTCAATTCCTTGTCCTAAGAAGATAATGCGCTCTTCGAGAAGGCGTGAGTAGATATCGTAGGTGCGCTCACCGAATTGTGTTTTTTCTATAACGCTTGGAATTAGCGTGTTTTGTAGGGGTTCCATAGTGTCTGAGGTGGGATTGGATTTCTTTACTATCATACCGTATTTTCGGGGTCTGTGGCAGTGTGCATGAATCCCAGAATATGGTGATGTAATCATGCAAATTAGATTTTACATTTGGGTATTTCTCTTACTTAAGCCATAATCTCTCTAATGACACCTGACAAACATAGTTGGCAACCACTCATAAAAGATCACGCAAAAAAATCAACCAAACCTCTGATTGTGATTCTTGGGCCGACGGCTTCTGGAAAGACGAGTTTTTCTATAGAGGTAGCGAAGATGTTAGATGCAGAAATCATCAATGCTGATAGCAGGCAACTGTTTACCGGTATGGATATTGGTACGGCAAAGATTACCGAAGAAGAAAAACAGGGGGTTCCTCATCATTTAATAGATGTACTAGACCCCAAAGAGAAAGCAACATCTGCATGGTACAAACAAGTTGCGCAGGAGAAGATCGATCAATTACACAGCAAAGGAAAGATTCCGATGCTCGTAGGAGGGTCTATGCTCTATATTGCTGGTATCACTGATGGTTTAAGTTTTGATGAGACGATTCGAACTGAGCTACGTTCACCTGAGGCCGAGTGTAAGTATGATCTTTTGGTATTTGGCTTAGGAAAGGAAAGAAGTGAAACTGTTGTTAAAATTAACAACAGAACAGAGGGGTTATTTGCAGCAGGGTGGATTGATGAAGTGCAAGGACTACTTGATAAGGGATACACCAAAGATGACCCTGGCATGAAGGCCTGTGGTTATCGTGAGATTATGGAGTATTTAGAATCAGGTTCGGATCTTGAAGAACTTAAAAGTTCGATAGCAGCAAAGACACGCCAATATGCCAGAAGGCAGGTTACTTGGTGGCGTAATGACACAAGAATTCAATGGTTATAGTGAAAATGGCTTGCCAACCGAAGCAGATGTACACAAATTGAATTTGATCTGCCCACCTACGCCAAGGCTTCGGTGGACAACCTTCTGCGAAGGTTGGTGGAAAGGGGACACGCGTATTAACTGGCTTTAAGCATTTTGTGTCTCAACTTTAGTGTAGTCGATTGGCTTTGTATGGTTGTCGACAAAGTCAGGATCGTTCTCGTTGGCGATAGCGATGGCATTTGCCTCATCTGCGAGAGCAATCTTTGTAAGAACCTTCGGGAGCATTCCTCTTGCAGCACCTATTTTCTGAGATAGAAGTTCGTGCTCTGGAGTTCCTGCTTCAAGATCTGCACGGGCAGAAACCAATTCTTCGAGTTTACCTCCCTCGTCTTTAGCAAATGCTACGAGTTTTTCGTAACTTCCAAACTCTCTTGGCATTTCCGCCTTTTTCTTTTGAGAATCAAGCTCTGCCTCTTTCTTTGCAAGGTGGTGGAGCTCGTCTTTGTTGTCTTCATTTGGTGTGAGTTTTTCGATGTTTGCCATGGTACGGGTTAAGAGAAAATTAAAATTTGAATACGTCGTAGTGTTCCTCAATCGTCTGCTTACTCTGCCATAGTTGTTCTACCATGGTCTGAAGCTGAGGAGATTCTGCCGGAGTTTCTGCAGAAGTTATGAATTCCGCGATTAGTTGCAACTGATGTGAGACGTTTGCCAAGATGAGATCTGTTTTATCAGTCCAGCTTTCGTCGAGCGTTTCGTACACTTCCATATTGAGGAGTGACTTCGGCTGGTGAGGATCTATCTCTCCAGACTCGAGAAGTTTTGTAAGCGTCTTTAAAAAGTCTCTGTGTTCAGTACCAATACTTCCAGAAACAGGGGTACCTGCTTTTTTCTGATCTTCGTGAGTAAGATCTTTTGCGTTCGCCACTGCTTGAAAGAAATCAGCCATGTTTATCTTTAATTATACCGTAAATAGAGAAGTATGTAAAAAGGCTCTGTGCACTGTAAAAATGAGGGGATTCAGTAATTGCTAAATATTCAAATATATTGTATAATACTTAAGAAACAAACATGAATTCACCAGTAGCTTCGTTTAAGGCTTTTGCTCACGAGCATGATGATTTGCCCGCATTCCATGCTGCATTTCTTATCCTCGCATTCTTAACTGCAGGACTCTTAAATCTCGGAGCATTTGGACTACTAGTACTTGCACACATGACGCTTGATGTTGTGAAGTATCGCGAGCGACATAACTTTAGTTGGAAGCTTACGGCAGAAGGAGTGATTCGTGAGAGCTTGGTTGATGTCACACTACTTGCTGTTGGTCTCGTGTTCTCTGTGTACCTACATCACGGAGTAGGAATTGCGAGTGTGGCGGGACTTATGCGTGCAGAAGTGAGTGTGCTGCGGATGCTTGCGATGCTTGTGCCTAAATTAAAGATTCTGCATCACTTCCTAAAGATTGTTGCGCACTTGCACCACTACTTAGAACAGGTACATCCTAAACATAGAGCTGGGTGGTCTGGTTTGGACTTCCTTTGTTTCTACTTCCTCGGTCTCTGTGCGTTCTTGCTAATATTCGCCGCACCGTTGATGCATGTCGAATGGAGCCTTATCGGAGAGATCTTGGCTGAAGAGCTTATCCCTTGGAGGCTTTAAGCCGTAAAGCCTAAATCTTTTTCTATTTGCAGGGATTGCGCGTACCAGATGTCTCCTTCTTTAGTGTGCTTTCCATCTGTATAGCGAACACGAAAATCTTCGAATCTCTCTTCGAGTGTAACGACTTCATCCATTTTTACACATTTATCAGTATAGAATAGGAGTCGTTGTTCGATGGTTGGACGGTCAGGGGCCGGAGTCATAAGACCGTGTACTTCTACAATCGAGGCAAGTTCGCTGTAGCCTCGTTCACGAAGTAAAGCAGCACAAGCAGCCTCGTGTTCTTTGCCTTCATATTTCTTTTTGAATACTTCCCATTCAGGGGCTTCGGTGCTTTCGTCTGGGCCATGTCCTCCTCCGGGTACGAAATCAATAAAGCGCAACAAGTCATGGATGAGTGCCGCTATGGTCAGTGCTTGAGGACGCAAGATTACCCCTCGATCTTGTAGTTGCTTTGCTAGATCTAATGCATGTGTACGTACGGCGTCACAGTGTTGGCAGATACGGTCGGGGAGTGCGACTTCTTTTCTCCAAGCAACTATATCTTCCTCAGTAGGCAGAGGCATGTCATTAAACTCTACGGTGAGCTCTCGTCCTTCGTCTTTTTCTGTAAGCGTTACGAGGATATCGGGCTTAAGTGTAGATCGCTCTATCCATTCGATACATCTGACTCCTAAGTGGTCGTCACTGCTATGTAAGAACTCATCAGCTTTACCTGCTTCCAGTCTGTATAAATCAATATGGATTACTTCTCCTAAATCACTCTCGTATCTCTGCTCTAAAGCATAGGTTGGGCTCGTGATAGAGTCGGAAATTCCTAGTCCTTTTAGGAATCCTTGTATGAATGTCGTCTTTCCCGCTCCAAGCTCTCCATTGAACCCAATAGTGACATTTTGGCGATAGAGAGTAGATGCCAGAGAAACCCCCGCTTTACGCGTAAATTCTGCATCAGGAAGCCAAATAGAGCACGAATCGAGCATTGTCAAATTAGGTAAAAAGTGTTAAAATATATATGAAAACAAATATCTATGAAAGGGCTTAATACAAACAAAAACGTGGGATTCAAACACAACTCCTTGCACTCCAGCAAAGAGCCGCATCCGCTGTTTTATCTCAAACAGAGGGCGTCGTTTTGGGTAGCGTCTTTGTCGCTGTTTACGTTCTTGGTTGGAAATATGATGGGACAACATGGGTGGTATGGATTCTGGGCTTCTGTTTTAGGCCAAGAAGATCTTAGCGCGATTGCGTACGTGGGGACAGTAGCACCGCTCGAACATGTTGTTGATTATGGATGTTGGGCAGACTTTGGTGGAGACTACAAAGTGCACACATTCCGTCAGTCACCAGAGGATTGTCGAGGACCGCTGGCACAGTATTCAAGTCATGAAAGACATTCAGTGTATTCTATGCAGTACATGAGTAGCTACAGTGAAACGACAGAGGGTTCTGGTACACACTCTGGTATCGATGTCCGTGTGCCAACAGGAACTCCTGTGCAAGCTGTGATGACGGGTAGGGTATCGAAGGTAGGAAACCAGCCAAAGGGATTTGGTCGGTACGTTGTTCTCGAGCATCCAAACGTTCCAGATCCAGATGATCCTAATGGTGGAACTATTACACTCTTTAGTGAGTACGCTCACTTGAGTGCTCAGTACGTAGAGGTAGGAGACATCGTGCACAAAGGAGACAGCATCGCACTCTCTGGAAACACCGGGCAAAGCTCTGGTCCACACTTGCACTTCTCGCTTACAAAAGAAGATGCTCCATTCTACCCGTTCTATCCGAGTAACCAATCAGAAGGATATACTTACACGATAAACCCATTGCTCTACGTTCAGAGTAACTTCGATAGTGTCGCAACTCCTACAACTGTCGTTGCTCGTAGCCAGCGAAGGTCACGCAGAGCAGACAATCCTGCAGAGGTGGTCGCACCAAGGAGAGTTACAGTGTCTACATCTCGGTCTTCTGCACCTCGAGTCATTGCTGTTCCAGACCCTACTCCAGAAGAAAGTCACAAGACGGTTATTGCTCGACTCCAGAGCAGACGTGAGTCTCGTATCAGGCAGCGACTTGCCGTGCGAGAAACAAGACAGGCTGTCGCATTGCAGACTGGTCTTACGCGATCTGCATCTGACCCTGTCATCGCTCCTGCTCCTGTAGTCAGAGAAGTTGCTGCAGAAAAGACTGTGGTGACAAACCGCACAGGAAAAGTAGACTCAGTGGAGATCTCTCATGATGGTTCATTCTCTGCTCGTGGTTGGGAGAAGGTTCGTATTCGATTGGTCGATAGCGATGGGAATACTGTTATAAACCCTGAACTCGATCGTGACCTTGTACTTCGATCTGAGTTTGGTAATGCAAAATTCCACCCTAGTGTGATTTCTTCACTAGACTTTGAACAGGGAGAGATTACAGTGAACATGCGTCCAAGTGGAACGCGTGCTGTGGTAATCAAGGTATTACCGTTTAATATCATGTCTTCTGCTATGAAGTATGAGCGATAGTGAGAAAAAACAGGATCAGTTGCAGCTGCATAATCACACAGCAAATATTTACGCGCAGACTAGAGCAGTTGCGGCGGAGTCGACATCCGAGGCCATTGGGCAGTTGCAAGAGGCTATTGCTAATGTATCAGCCTCTACGTATCAAAAAATCTTTAATTCCATTGGCGGATATTCTGACCCAGAAGCTATTCGGCATCGTACAGATCAAATCGAGAGTGATCTACGAGATATTATTTCTGAAGAACAGATTCCTGTTGAGTGTGTCTATGTCAGCGACTTAAAGCAGGGTATGGAGGTGACTCTTGCGCAGCAATTTACTGTCTATTTTGATGTCTCTAAGAATGGGCATACAACTGCTCTATCAATGAAAAAAGGTTCTACGCTAAAGGTGTTATCTGATCCATATGGAGAAGTGCAAATACAAAATGGTGATTCTACTATCACTCTAGAGCGATCGCGGTTTCCAGAGTCTGGGTTACTTATAGAGAAGCAGGCTGAGTAATTATACTTTGCGGCTATAGATCCCGAGTCCAATCATTACGAGTAGCAAAACGCCAGCTGCAATGAGTTTTTCTGTGGATGATAAAAACAGGGCACTCACACCAAACAACGTTCCAAGCCCTGCAGTGAGTAGTATCACTTTGCGTTCGCTCCAGCCCTTGGAGAGTAGACGGTGATGGAGATGTTCATCTGTGGCATTACCGCGCATAGGGTTTACGCCTTTTGAAAGCCTTCTGATAATGACGAGGAAGACATCAATCAGCGGTACTCCCAATACAAGGAATGCCGTAGCAACTTTTCCTCCTGTATAGAGTGTGAGCACTCCGAGCATCAGCCCAAAGAACATTGCGCCTGTGTCTCCCATGAGCACTTTGTTTGGTGGAAAATCAAACAGTAGTCCAGCGAAGCTTATTCCTGCTAACACAAAAGCGATTAGTGCGAGTTCGGTTTGGCCAACACGCTCGCTGAGTGATAGAAGTCCAATGACTAAAAAGCCAATAGTGCTGAGAGTACTCACTTGTCCAGGGATTCCATCAAACCAGTTGAGTGCGTTCATGCAGAGCATGAGCCAGAAGATAGTGAAGATACCACTGAGCAGAGGGAGTGGGCCGAACAGACTAGAGGGAATATCGATGGTGTCGAGATTGATGAGCCCATCTGCTAGGAGAGGATTTGTCAGAGTGTAGACGCGACTACCTGTGGCAAAGATTAGGAATGCGACGAGTGCCTGCATGAAGAGTCTGAGCTTTGGATCGAGCCCTCTGCGGTCATCTATAAAACTGACTAGTGCTAGTATAAAGATTGAGCCGAAGATTCCTGCAGATTGAATAGTCCACGGAGCGAGGTATGCAAATATTACAAGGAAGGTGAGTACCGAAAGTATCCCTGTAGGGTAGGGGAGTTTCCTTCGCGTCATCCCATATTTTTCTGGATTATCGAGGAGTTTGAGTTTTACAAAATCCGTGAGAGCTACTCTGTGGAGCAGCGCACAAATTGTGAAGGCAATTGCTGGGATTATTACGAGGTTCATCAGTAGAATAATAGCATGACCAAACCAAGAACCAATCCAGACAGGGAACTCTTTGGCATCATTGGGACAGTAGAAGATGTCTCTTCAGAGAAGAAGTGGTGGAATGCCCAGTTTCTGGAGAAGGGAATAGATGCATTCATGGATAGCTATCCTTCGAAGGAAAAAGAGCTTCCAGAGCGCTTATCGGAGATGTTTCACTTCGATCGCAGAGGATACATAGTTGGAAAACCGCTACAGGAAGCCATAATTCCGCTTCTAGATGCTCTCGATACGTCAGCGGAAGGGGAGGGGAGGGTTGATTTCGTATCTAACGCTAGCGGCGTGATGACAGGATTTGCAGGCGCAGATCGAGATAAAATGTGGAAGATATGGATTGAGAAGGAGTAGGGGAGTTGTACTGTGTATATAGACCTGCACACTAGGGGTCACTTATCCTGACTCTGACTGTCTTTTGTCCCTAATTCCCAGTCCTGGGATAAGAGATTGTGTGCAGGTCTCTTTCAGACGCTTTGTAAAGTTTTCCACACTTGCATCTGAACACATTATCTCCACAATAAGCACATGGATTTACCAACACTTGACCAAGCAGATTTACAGGGAAAACGAGTCCTCATGAGGGCAGGGTTTGACGTACCAATAGAAGATGGCGCTGTGCATGACACCACACGTATCGATGCATTGGTACCAACCATGAAGCATATTTTAGATAGTGGTGCTTCCCTAGTGCTTATGGCCCATCAGGGTCGCCCGGTCGGAGAGCCCAATCCAGAGTTTACCCAGAAACCACTTGTACCGGTGCTCGAAAAGATACTCGGAGTAACCGTAAAGTTTGCAGAAAAATGTGACGGAGAAGATGCAAAAGAATTAGCTGCGACACTGCAACCCGGAGAAGTATTGCTTCTCGAAAATTTGCGTTTCGAAAAAGGGGAGAAGAGTGCAGATGAATCTGAGCGCGACGCCCTCGGAAAGGAGCTCGCTTCACTTGCGGATGTCTACGTGAACGATGCCTTCACTAACTGCCACCGAGACCATGCGTCGATGACGTCGGTACCCAAGTTTATAGGTGAAAAATATATGGGGTTTAATGTGCAGCAAGAGGTTGAAGGGCTTTCGAAAGTTACACAGAATCCAGAACATCCTGTGACACTGATTATCTCAGGACTCAAGATGGAGACCAAAGTCCCCGTCATCGAACAATTCCTAGATCAAGGTGATGACATCTTGGTAGGTGGAGGGGTGGCAAACACGATGCTCGTTGCCAGTGGTAAGGACGTTGCCAAAAGTAAGGTAGACCATGACTTCACAGAAAAAGGTGCTTTGATCCTCGAACAAGGGCTCAAAGAAGATAACGCTACGATTCACCTGCCTACAGATGGGACATGCTCGAATAGTCCTGATGGAGAAATCTCCGAAAGCTCTATTGGGAGTATCCCCGCAGATCACATCATGTTTGATATCGGGCCAGAAACCATGGAGAGTTACGCAGAGGTGATCGCAAACTCTAAGACGATAGTCTGGAACGGACCTATGGGAATGTATGAAGTAGAAGGATTCGCCGGAGGAACCAAGGCGCTTGCACAGGCTGTACGCGATGCGACTGCTGCTGGAGCGGTTTCTATTATCGGTGGAGGTGACACGCTCGATTTTCATGAGCGGTATGATTACTCGCTCGATGCCTACACATTCGTCTCCACAGCAGGAGGGGCGATGCTTGATTTTATCTCTGGTAAGCCGCTGCCTGCACTCGAAGCTCTGCGTTCGTAGCGCTTCGTGGTATTATCTAGTCTGTGACCCAAAAACCTTCCGTAACGGTTCTCTTTCCTGACCAAGGAGAATCACTGGCTTCATTTGAAAGACGCATCACAAAAACAAAGGGTGATATGCTCGTCGTTTTTTCAGATTTAGAGTTACCACTCACGAAAGAGAAGGAGGCACGCAAGCGTATGATGAGCGTCTGTAAGAAGTTTTCGACAAGGCTACGTATTGCATCGCGCAACACGGTAGTTATCCGTGCTGCAAGAGCCAAGGGAATTCGAGTGATCGAATCTGTTGCAGATTTGAAAAAGTTTTTACGGGATAGTGATCAACTCGACGATGCTCTACGAGAATTTCAACCACACATCTGGCGCCAGCAACTGCGGTCGCGTTTGCAGACTATGGGACTACTGTCTCTACCGAAGCTTCGTATCTGGGCGCTTATTGGCGTGAGTACGTTCTTGTTTGGATTTGTCGTATTCCGCCTACTGCCGTCTGCGACAGTGAAGGTATGGCCACGAGAAGAAACTATTTCCCAAACTGCAAACATCTTCTTGGCCCAGTCTGGTGCGATTGTGGATCTCCCAAAGCGTGTACGCGTTATGGAACTTCTTCCTATTGTTGTCCGAGTCGACCGTACAATTACATTTGATCAAATCAGCCGCCAGTTTATCGGGAAGAATTCTACAACGATGATGAAAGTAGTAAATCACTCCGATGAGACCTATTGGCTGAAGACAGGAACCCGAGTAAGAAACCAGGCAGGCATGACGTTTCGATTGAGAGATTCCATCAAAGTAGATCCTATAGATGAAGTACTTGTCGTAGCAGAAGCAGAGCCTGAGGACTTGTATGGAGAGATTGTAGGAGAACGCGGAAATGTGCCTGCGGACCTTAAGTGGTACTTACCTGGGCTTACAACGGACGAGCAGCAGCTGGTGTATGCCGTAAACATAGAACCTGGGAAGGGCGGAGAGAGTAAATATAATACGGTGCTTTCAGAGGACGATATACTTATAGGAAAAGAACAGCTCAAAACAGAGCTTCTTGCAGAGGCTAAACGTCTGGTAAATGAGCAGCGCGATGTAATAAATGCGGATAGCGACTTAACGTTTATCGAAATCTTGCACTACGACGAGCTGACCAAAGTAGAGTACTTAGACTTTGTCATGCCTGAGCAATTCATGGGACAGAAGGTAGGCTCTGTACCAATAGAAGGAAGTGTGATGTACACGATGTATGCGTATGACACACAAGAGGTATTAAACATGCTGAGCCGAGAACTCAAGACACACGTAGGAGAGGGTAAGAGGCTTTTGGAGACGACACTAGATCTCTCGCGTCTTGTTGCGCACGTTATCGACTACGAGAATGATTTCTCATGGATCAAACTGACAGTAGACCTCTCGGGAACAGTACAACACATCTTAGATCCGCTTTCTCCTACAGGGGCTGTGTTTGCAAAGAAAGTCCGGGAGAATGTCGTCGGAATCCATAAAGATGATGCAGAGCGCATCGTAAGTAACTATCCAGAAGTAAAACGAGGAGAGGTATCGGTGTGGCCGTTTTGGAACCGATACTTACCAACAATTGCGACGAGTATTATTATTGAACCTGTGATGGAATAGGGGTTTTTTGTAGCGTCTGCTAAAATTATCTGGATGTTTAGCATACTAAATTTTAAGCGGGGAATAATTTTGTTACTTATCATTTTGGTATGGGGCGTTATTTTCTATTCGAATCAAAGCAAAACCTTACCGTTGCTAGGGCAGAATAGTAATGAGTGTAACAATGACTCACACTGCATATTCGGTTGTATGCAGGGGGTTTGTAATCAAGGATCTTGTGATGGTTATGGCCCAAATGAGCTGCTTTGTGCACAAAGTGATTACTGTGACCTGACAGGAAATTGTTTACCCTGTATAAATTCAGGAGGACAGATTGAGCCAGCCGTCGCACACCTTTGTTCCGGCGCACAAAATACGGATCCTTGTTTAGGAGTAAATTGTAATGATAACAATGCTTGCACCTCTGATTCCTGTATAGCTGGCGCGTGCTTTAATGTAGTTATTGCTTCGGGTCGCTCAGATAGTTGTAGTAATAATACTGTGTGTTGCGGTGCAGGAGAGCAGTGTGGTGCGAATGATAAGTGCCAAGATATTTGTTCGGGGGATCTTGTGGACGACTTTGCAGGTGGGTGCGAGTGCCCGAGCGGAACTGTTCTTCAATCTGGACAGACTGATGTTTGCATAGGGTGTAATGGAGACGGAGATTGCGATGATAAAGACCCATGTACAACCGACTTCTGTTATCAGGACTCCTGTAATACAAAATCAGCATGCGAAAACATTCCAGGAATGAATGATTCTTCTTGTGAAGTGATACAGGGAAGCCCGGTGTGTAATGTGAATTGTGATGATGCAGCAATTGAATCTGGACAACAGATAGAGTGTGGAATTCGCAGCGTCGAACCGGGAGCAGGAACAACTGTGTGTTGTGCACCTGCTGCATGTCAGTCTACTTCGAGTGGAGAACCGTATTGCCGATCAGAAAATGGGGATGACGGTGGTAGCGGTAGTGGTGGAGATGGTGGTAGTACAACTGGAGGTGGAAATAACGGTGGAGGTGGAAACAATGGAGGCACAGATAATGGTGGCGATGGAGGCTCAGATGATGGTGGGGACGATGGCGGTGATGAGGATGAAGAGTGTGATTTAAGTGGTGGCACGTTTCCTCAATCTTGCTTGGATGAGTGTCAGATGTGCCTCGTTACCCTGATTAAGAGTGGGATCTCCTGTAACTTAGAAGCACCTTCTGAGCTATGTGTTCGTTATTGTGATGAATATTGCAGCGGGGAAAGTGGAGGGGATGACGGTGGCGATGATGACGACGATGGTGCAGGGTCAAGCACGTCATCAACATCTGTGGTTTCTTCAGCGTCGAGCTTTGACTTCTCGTTTTCGATAAATCTTAGTTCAGTTATTTCTTCTTCGTCTTCGAATACCTCTTCTTCATCTTCCGGTAATTCTTCTTCGTCCTCGTCCTCGGTCGCGTCTTCTTTTAGTTCATCGTCTTCATTGCCACAAGGTGTTTGTTGTATAGATAACCTCTGTGCTCTCGGAGCTTGTGAGAGTCCGTTTCAATCTCAGGCAGCGTGTGAATTGGTGTGTAACGACGATAGTTCCTCTGCAGCCTCTTCCAAATTCTCATTCTCCTTCTCGGTTGATACAGAGTCTAGTGAATCTTCTGTAGCATCGGATATGCAGTCATCTACACTCTCGTCTTCGTCTTTCTCCTTCTCGTTTGATACAGAGTCTAGTGAATCTTCTGTAGCATCGGATGCGCAGTCATCTTCTAGTGCTTCTCTTATTGCCTCAGAGAGTTCATCAGACCAAAGTTCCACAGAGAGTTCGTCGAGTTCTTCGAGTAGTTCACGTGTCATCTTTACATTGAGCTCATCAGATCAAAGCATATCGATTATGTTCCTTTCTTCTAGTTCAGCAGGGGACCCTACAATCATTCTTACAGATAACGATGACAGTGGTAACGGTAGAGGTAATGACGATGACGACAATGATAGTAGTGACAGTGATGATGACGGGCAGTCCATAGTTGCTGCAGATAAAGACAGCGATCAAGTACTTGTAGCCGCAGCGTCTATCTGTGGAAACGGTGTCTTAGAAGGTAGGGAGGAATGCGATGACAGTAATAGGAGAGATGAGGACGGTTGTAACTCTACTTGTCTGCTTGAGATTGGTATCTGTGGAGACGGTATCGTGCAGTCACTTCTCGGAGAACAGTGCGAGCAGTCAACGCACGATGCGTCACTAACGTACGGTTGTGCACGGTGTTTGTATCTGTCGATCTATTGTGGTGATGGCACCATTGATGCAGGAGAAGAATGCGATGATGGACCCCGTAACTCTACTTCTCCAGATGCGAAGTGCCGCCCAGATTGTCATGTCAGTAGTTGTGGTGATGCCATCGTAGATAGTGCAGAAACTTGTGACGATGGTAACCGCTTAAATGGAGATGGATGTAGTAGGTTCTGTACGAAAGAGACTTCTACAGTTGTTGCTGCGCAGCAGGGGAATGAAGCTTCTATAGAATTCCCTGCAGATGTGCAGGCTCAATTGCAGCACGACATCTTAGGGCAACAGTTCCAATACCCTGCTTTCCCTCCGCAGTATCAGTTCCCATTCCCAATGCAACAGCAACAAATGCAAATGCACATGCCAATAGCTCAGCTTCAGCCACTTATTCAATCTCGTGGTCCAGTAGGAGAAACGGGACCTGCTGCAGTAGCGGTTGCTGCTAGTGGAGTCGCTGCTGGGTTTGGATGGGTAAGACGAAGAAAGAGAACTATGAGCGACTAAGGATTTTTTCTGATAGTGCAACGACTTCTGTAATACGCTCTCGCACGATAGACGAAGCAGGAGTGTCGTGATCCAAATGATAGAGCGCTCCATGAAGTGTAATAACATGTTCACCATCAAATCTTCCAATTTGCAGAGCGTCTTCTCTAGGAGCAATTTCTGCTGCCTTCTCAATAACTGCACGGTCGAATACGATTGGAGTAGCTACTGCAGACTCAGGAGCATCTATTACTATGACATCTGCTGCCGGTGCTACGTCTGCTGGGGTAATCATGATTTCTTTTCTTCACGAATGTAAGCCGCACGCACGCACATTCCAATAGGATCATTTTTTTCAATAAGGTTTGCAATTTGCGTTCCTGTATATTCAGTTCCACTAAGTACAGCAGAGTAGGACCTACCTAATTGGCGATATGATTCTGCGACAGGATCAGGTATTTGGACCTGGCCAGTGGTGTCATTTATTCCAAATCTCATAGATCAGCATTCTAGTGAGGTTTTACCCGTATACAAGGAGAAAACGGCTCAGATCGCAAATACGCCCTGAGGTGCCAAATTCTTTATAGAACAGGCGATTGAAGGGGAGTGTAGTAGTTAGATAGAACAAAAAATGTGTTCAATCGTTCACCCACGGGGGTGGGGAAGGGGGCTCATTGTACCTGTGGACCAATACAGTGAAGTTTACGAGTGAGCGCTAGTTTTTGAAAATTTGAGAAATAGTGAAGAGAGGTTAAGTCGAGAGAAGTGGGCAAAGTAGTGTTCTATGTTTTTACCAATGTAAGCAAACTTTGCATTTGAAATTGCGATTAAATACTAAATTTTGTATTCAATTAACAAACTGTGATTGCTGGACAATGTCAATTGATAGTTAACATAAAATGCATTATGATAAGTAGTATAAATTGTGGATAACCTCTCCCCTGTAAGCAAACGGCAGACCAAAGCGGAAAGCGAACTTTCCAGCGCAATAGATCGTTACTTAGTGTTTCTAAAAGCAGAAGAAAACAAAAGTCCCCTTACGATAGATACCTACAGACAATCGTTGAACATGTTCATAGAGCTTGGAGGGGTAAACTCCCCTTCTGCTGTAACTAAAGCCACAATGAGGATGTATAAGTCTGCTTTACACAGCTATAGGACAAAATCTGATGGGGAACTCGCGATTCGTACAAAGAATCATCACTTAACTATAGTTCGTGCCTTCTTAAAGTACTTAATTACCGAGGAAGAGATGGATGTGTACCCTCCAGATCGTATAAAACGCTTTAAAGAGGATCCTCGTAAGGTCAAAGTATTGTTTAAAGAAGAGCTGGATAGGTTATTAGACGCTCCAGATACTAATACCAAGATTGGTAAGCGCGATAAAGCGATCTTAGAACTCTTCTTCTCTACAGGGCTTCGTCTTACAGAACTTCGGATGCTCGACATAGATGATATTAACTATAAGACTCTAGAAATTTCTGTTCGTGGTAAGCGCGGGAAGATTCGTGTGGTCTTCATCTCCGATAAAGCTGCAGAATGTCTTAAGAGGTACATGGAAATTAGATTAGATCATCTCACTCCCCTATTTATTCGAAATTTCGAGAAAGCAAACAAAGAATTGCCGCCAGGAGAAAACTTTCGCCTGTCGCGCATTTCTATTTATAACATTGTCAAAAAATATGCACGAGCAGCTGGCATCATGAGCAATCCTTCACCACACACGCTTCGGCACAGCTTTGCGACAGACTTGCTCCGAAACGGAGCAGACCTTCGGTCGGTACAAGAGATGCTGGGGCACAAGGACTTATCGACTACTCAAATATATACACACGTAACGAACCCTCAGCTTAAAGAAGTTCACAAGAAACATCATGGGAAGTAGTGTAGATCTCAATACCATCTGGGCCGCACTCTCTGTATTAGTAGGTATTTCGACGGTTACTCTCTATACCAAGAGTATTTTCTCTGGAGACACAAAGCCTCACGAGTTTACGTGGCTGATTTGGGCAATTACCCAAGGCACAGCTACGGCAATCCTTTGGCAAGCAGGTGGAGGGAAGGGTGCTATCTATTTAACAATAGGAACGGTAATTGTATTTGCGATATTTATCTTGCTGCTTTTTCGTGGCAGTCGAAATATCACAAACAGTGATGTGCTTGTACTAGCACTAGCGTTACTCGGGTTTGGAATTTGGTGGTTTTTGGAAAATCCCCTACTCGCAGTTATTCTCATGTCTTCTATCGATGTTTCTGGATATATTCCCACGTTTAGAAAATCTTATTCACTGCCTGATACCGAGACATCTGCATTTTGGTTTGCATTTGGAGCAACAAACATTCTCTCGATACTTGCTCTAGAAAACTATAATGCTCTTACGCTGACGTATCTTGTTTCTATCGCTGCGGCCAATATTTCCTTAGGCCTATTTCTTATTTGGAGGAGGCAAAGAACTCCATAAGAAGCATCATGGGAAGTAGTGACATATGCCTTCTAAGCACATTGAAACAGGGGCACCAATGGTGGTACCCCTTGTTCGCTCCCCTTTTTCGTCTATCTTCTCAGTACCAGAAGCACTGCTATGTAGAAGACAAAACTAAAGAAGGTGGATGCAGTAATTATTGCGACATTGAATGCCCAAAGGTCATTCATTTGGAAATGGATATACGATGCTCCGGCAGCAGCTATTCCCATGACCATGCAGGTAAACCATATTAGCTTTGAGCTATTTTTACCGAGGATTATTCCTCGCGCTTGATGAATCACTATCCACGTAGCGAGGGCAAAACCTACGATAAGCAGAGTGTTGATGACGAGCAACGGGTTGATTTCCTGATGCTCCATCGGTTGAAATATCACATGGCACCTCCTATAAGTTAAGGCGGAAAAAGAAATGAACGATGCCCTTAGTGTAGCATAAAAGTGGTGCTGTTGTTATTTTGAACAACAGAAAGATGAGTGGTACATAAAAACCCCCGGCTGCTGCTTTAAAAGCAACTGCCGAGGTGAGATCTTCGAAAAACAATTGATAATACTAATCTTGCTTCCAGGGTTCTTCGCCCTTAGGGAAAGCATTCGGGCCGAACGTGCACTTGAAAACGAGGTTTTCTGTGCCCGTATTCTCGACGGCGATACCCTCTGCTGCGATCGCGTTTTCAAATGGTGTGAACCACCTGTCGTACGTGATCTGGCCAAGTCGCGCCAACGGTTGGAATTTGACTTCCTGGCCGCCAACAATGCCTTCGCCTTGGAGCATATGGCAAATGCTCCACGAGGGGTGATGCAGGACATGCTTGCCCTTAGGAGGAATGACGATACGTTGCGTGCTTGCCATTTGCTCGCCGTAGATATCGCCGTAAATTACGGTCGCCACTTTTCCGTCACCATCGCTTGTCCGCTTCGTATCACGAACGGGTCGGCACTGGTGCTTGAGGACAAAGTCCGGATCGGTCACGAGGTCAAAGTCGGTCCTTTTGACCACTTCTTCCCAATTTCGCTCTTCGGGTTTGTAGTCATCCTCGCTGACGGCAGACCATGCGATCTCTGAGAGATCTCGACCACCACAATTGTCTTCCACCAGCAGGTGCTCGTCGTAACGAGCTTGAGGTTCCTGCGTGCAGTAGTTCGTCGGGGCGTGGTCGACTCCGTATGGCATTGCGAATCCACAACCGATTGGCATGAGGACGTGCGGTTGCAGTCGGCGAATCGCCATACTGTTCCCTACACCATACATCTCGAGTGCATCGAGTAACATCTCTGGTGTAACCCAAGGATAGTACCCAGCTGCAGTCGTATGGTAGCCCGGGGTCGGAGGGGTCTTGTTGTTCAGTGGGTCAAAATTGTAGTATTCCCACTTCACATTATGACGGTGATCCATCAGCACCCGATCGGGATCGAAATGCTTGTCGTAGATGGGTAACGTCACTTCATCAAAGCACTCCAGGGCGAGCTTCTGCGTCGCGAGGCCGATCATGAATGCCGGATTTTCCTGAATCAAATTCTGGAACGGCACCAGATCCCCGTCTGCATCGATGGCGTGAGCCACTCCCTCCATAAAGAAGGGTTTACCTTGATCTTCGGGGTTTCTGTTTCCTGTGACGACTTCGCCGCAGTTGAGGTACCATTCCTCGGAGATTCCTAGTGCCAATTCGGCTTCTGCAGCGCTCCCAACACTGGAGCTTTCGCCAAAAGGGTAAAAGTCATCCGGATGGAATGGCAAACGTTTGCCTGCTCCGTAGAACGTTCGGCCAACGGGACGGCGAACTGAAGGAAAGATTTTTGCACGGTTGCGTAACCCTTCCAAGGAAGTTCTCGCACTTCCGTCCACACGTTTCTGTGTGTGGCGCCAAAGGCTCTGTTTAGAAAATTTCTTAGCCATGTCTCCTGCACTCGCTTTCTGTAAAGTTCATCAACTGTCTGTGAAAGACCATTCCACCTCAGCTACAAGCTGAGAGGAAGAGTATTATTCACTAATTCGCGTATTTGTAAAGAATTATGGGAAGTAGTTGCTTTAATATATATTTGTGCCATAGTGTGCCTCTATCCCCTCTTATATTATGTTTAGAAACACTCAATTAGAACGGTTTGCAGATCAGATCTCTGATGAGCAGCAAAAGCAGAAATTCCAAGCAGTGGTTGCCGATATCCAATTTGATGAAAAGGGTTTGACCAGTGGTGTTTGTCTCGATAAGTTTGATGGAACAGGGTTAGAGCTATTGCGAGATGAATTTAATCAGAGACATATAGAATTTTTAGATCAGGCTGATTTAGATGCGTTGATCCAATAGAGTATGAGTGAAGAATTTCCAGTACATGTCTACTTTCCTGCTATACCAGGGCAAACGGCTGAAGAGGTAGCAAGGGAGCAGGTAGAGTATGCTGCTTTGCTCTCAGAGATATTTGCAAGTGAAGGTTTTGATGTAACGATAACTCCTGATGATGTCACTATTGGAACAAATGATGATCCTGATGCTGAGCCATGGATTCTAGAGTAGGCTCTCTATATGACCACCCTAGACCTCCCTCGACTTAAGTCTTCAGAACTCGGTTCTCTTGCGTGTATGTGCGCAACAGGAGTCTTACTTATAGCACTTCAGCTTCCAATAGGATGGGTAGCGATGGGTCTTGGAGTCGCCTTGCTTCTTCTTGCTTCACCGCATTTTCGTAAAGATATCTTACTCATCTACCTGTCACTCGCACTTCTTGGTATTACTCGTATCGATACCGACGTCGGGTACGGGCATATGGCCGCGATGGGCCTCACCCTGCTTCTGGCCGTCGCAATCCCCTACTTCGTCTCGCGCTACGTCTACAAAGACTATCTTGTCCGTTTTCGCTGGCACCATGGCCGTAACTGGTACAAAAAAGAAATCTTCTATGTGTTCTTTACGGTTGCAGTTTCTTATCTTCTACTCCCCTACTACCTCTCGAGCACTGGTGCATATCTCAACTGGTCGGTAGAACCGGGTCTCAGCTTCTTAACACGGCTGTTTATTGGCACGAATGCCTTAGGAATATGGGATGAGCTATTTTTCGTCAGTACTGTTCTGGGAATTTTGCGCAGGTTTTTGCCGTTTGGTTGGGCGAACATTGTCCAGTCTGTGTTGTTCACTTCGTTTTTATACGAGCTTGGGTTTACAGGATGGGGTCCGCTGGTCCTCTACCCCTTCGCCTTGCTACAAGGATATGTATTTCATAGAACAGAGTCTCTGCTCTATGTTATTACCATTCACCTCTCGCTAGATCTTGTATTATATCTAGCATTGATCCATGCTTACTATCCAGATTGGATTCCTTTGTTCCTCTAATGAAAACTCCCCTCCTCTGTCTTAGTCTTTTGCTCGTAGCCTGTGGATCATCTGTTCCAGAGGGTTGGGAAACATACGACAACACAGATGCAGGATTTTCTGTTTCGTATCCAGCAGATGTAGATTTTGATATTCGTGTAGATCTTATAGAAGGGCTGGATACTCCAATGGGATACAATGAACAGACAGCGAAAATTAATCGCCTAGCCCTCAGTAAAGGGAATTTCGGTGGCGGAGTCGACTTCGCGCTCCCCTCCTCTCAGATGGTTCGTTCTTTAGGATCTGTAAATGCGCAGGACTTTGGTGTGCTTTCACGGTTTGAAGTCTGTGACGTCGCCTTCGACCGCATCCTCTACTTTTTCCACAATGAACATCAGATCGTTCTCACTCTTCGCGGAGACAGAGATGCTCTTACAGAAGAATCCTCTGACTATCTTAAAACGTATGAGCCGGATTGTGGAGACTACCCCATGTGGCACCACGATAAACAAGATCTTTTCTATGCTCAGCTAAAGCTTGGGAGAGGTGGAGATAAAGCGCAGCTTTGGTACGACACGTTTGATGATATTGTTGAGACGGTGGAGTTGAGGTAGTGTCTCCTACAGGTTCTGTTGTTATTTTGAACAACAGGATAGGAATTGTGATAAAAATAAAACAAGTATGTTGTTGCTATTGACTCGATTAAATATATATTTAATAGTTGATGGCAACTAAATACCTGTCCGCAGCGCGAATCAAGCATTTAGAGCTTATACAAACAGTCATTTCACGAATGGCGCATAACTCTTTTCTCATTAAGGGATGGAGCATATCTATTGCGACAGCTCTTTTTGCCTTAGCAGCAAAAGATGGCAGTGCTAGATTTCCGTTAATTGCGGTAATTACAATTATTGCACTATGGTATTTAGATGCTTTTTATTTAAGGCAGGAAAAAATCTTTCGCAACTTCTACAATAAGGTCCTTTCTAGTAAGGATAATAGTATCGAGCTATTTTCTTTAGATGTCAGAGATTTTACAGCTGATGTCAAGAGTGTGCTAAAAATAATGGTAGCAGAATGCAACTTAGTATTTCATGGTGTAATTTTTATTTTATCTCTTATTATTTTCATTTTTTTATATGGCCCGTCGTGTTTTCTTTAGCTTTCATTATGAAAGAGACATTATCCGTGCAAGTCAGGTAAAAAACAGCTGGTTAACACAGGATCGTCAAGAGGCTGGATTTTGGAATGCTTCGCTTGAAGAGGAGGCGAAGATAAAAGGTGATGATGTAATTAAACGAATGATAGATGAAGGCCTGAAAAACACCTCTGTTACTATTGTTTTAATAGGAGCGGAGACTGCAAATCGACGTTGGGTTGAATATGAAATAAAGCAAACATGCGCGATGGGTCATGGATTAATAGGCGTTTATATTAATGGTTTAAAAAATTTTCAGAAACAAGTTGATCATAGGGGGCGTAACCCTCTTTCCCACCTTGGATATGATAATTACCAAGGCAGTGGGAGAAGGGTCAATTTAGACAAGATTTATCCTACATATGATTACGTTATTGATAATGGATATTCAAATTTAGGAAAGTGGATTGAGGAAGCAGCAACTGTAGCAACACGGTAGTTTATTACAATTTAATTCATGAGTACTGACACTAAAGAAGAGAAGCAGTTAGAGCTAGAAAAATGGGAAGAATGGTATGCCTTAACAAAGGAGGAATTAGAAAATACTGAGGTAAGATTTGATAAAATTGAAGCGAAAATGTCCAGGTACTCTGTTCTTATAACTTTTATTATTGGTATAGTTGCTATTAAATTGTTTAGCTTCATCGAATTCTGGAAATCTGCTGATTCATGTTTAGATTATTATTTTGTTGTTAGCTTTATTTCACTTGGAATCTCTGCATATATAGCACTTTTTCTATATATACTTTCTTTAGAATTTGAGACATTTTATAGAACTCCTGTTAATCCTGATTCTTTAATTTTTTTCAAGGAAAACGATTATATCAATGCTATTTGGGCTATGAGTGAGTCTAATATGAAGGCCATAAATAAAAACAAAGCTATAATTGAAAAAAAATTATTCATTGCTCATATGGCGTATCGTTTTACATTGGCAACAATTATATTGACTGCCTTTACTGTTTTTATGTATGCTTATACTAATGTCACGTAATAGAGATGATAATGGCTCTACCCAGAATCAGAATAACAATTCTGAAGGCCTTTCTAGTCAAGATGTAACACCAAATTTTAGTATTACTGGCCCTGCACCACAAAAACTAGAAAAGACATTTAACGAGAATGGTGCTCAAGTAAGAAGTAGTTAATATTAATCCTCATTCAATTATGTGAATGCTACCTGTTTTGCTTTAAAAAATAATAACAGCTACTCAAACCATGCCATTATCTTATCCCATATTGACTGTGGAACTTCCTTATCATCTTCTTCCATGCTCATATTTTCCAAGTCTTCAGATGCAGTATCCATTATAGTAATACATGAGTTACCAGATTCTCTGAAGCCCTCATTGCAAAGCCATATGTCTGTAGGGCTATCAACATAGTATGCGTTATCTGGTATTTTTACACATCGCTGCTTATTTATTGATTTTCCGAAACCCTCATCACATATGCATTCTCCCCCTTCTTTGTAGGAATTTGAAGGACACGCTGTTTTTTTAAGAGGCTTATGCCCTACTACAGTAGTTGTATTAACTTTGGCGCGCTGCTCTAAATCCCTTTTGCAACCGTCTTTTTTGGTATTAATTATGAAACCATAATTACAGATGCATTTAGTTTTGTTATTAGGATTAATGTGGGCATTGTTAGGACATGTATTAACAACGGGCTTAGCTGGTTCTAGTATGCACCCGTCTTTTGTACTATTAATAATATATCCTGCATTACATAGGCACTTTGTAGAATCTTGTGGATTTTGATAAGTGTTAATTGGGCAGGTATATGTGGGCACTTCAATTAAACATGCAGTCTTAGTACTGTTAATTTTATAGCCTTCATTGCAAAGACACTTTGTCGAGTCATACGGATTTTCATGTGAGTTAGATGGGCAGCCACTGTTTTCATTTTGTTTATTAAGAATTTCAAGCAGTAACCGCAGCTGCTCTTCGGTATACCCTCCTCCACTAGTTCTTGAATAAGAAGATCCAGGTATGCGATCAAATCGGTAATCTTCATGTCTACTGGAAGCACTAACATATGTCTCTTTTGCACAGGCCATGGCCATATAAGTATTTATATACGGTGACTTTGAAGAATTGGTTGTTAGGTATCCAATAAAATCAAGGTCATCATCTAGTAGAATTGGTGGATTACTTGCGTAGTCATTAAAAGCACTTTCAGAACTGTAGTCACTACCGTAATCTCCGTAATCATTCATAATAGAATCTGAACTATACTCATTACCGGCTCCATATTCATTTGCGATAGACTCGCTATTGTACTCATTGGATACAGCTCCAATAAATTCATATTCATCATCCCAAGAATCCCAACCAAATATTGAGGCACCTTCAACATCGTAACAGTCTAGTGAGTAAGCATTTGTAGTATTCGGCAACAATGCAATGACTAAGAGTAGCTTAATAATCATAAATGTAGAGTATACTAAACATTATGAATTGCATACGAATAATTATTGCTTTACTTCTCGTTTTTCCGGTTGTTGCAGATGCCCACCCTGGACGCACAGCTGGAGATGGTTGCCACTATTGCAGGACAAACTGTTCTTCATGGGGCGAAGTTCACGGAGCGCGTCATTGTCATGGTGGCGGAGGAGGTGGATACACGGCACCTACTACCCCAACTTGTCCGTACAATTCTTACCGAAGTGGTAGTAGTTGCTATTGCAATTCAGGATATGCTAAATCTTTAAGCGGAAGCAGTTGTATAAAAATACCGACTAATGCCCACAAAGGTAACGGCACTACAGACGTGTGGGAATGTGATACGGGTTTCGAGGAGATTGGAAATGGTTGCGTAAAAGAGGTAGTAAAAGTAGTTGAACCTGAACCCATTGTAGAAGAGGAGGAAAAAGTGGCGGAGAAGGAAGATACCGAGACGGATTTGAGTACTGTCCCACCAACCGAAGAAATGCAATTGATGACTCACTTGGCTAAAGAATTGGAAAAAGAGTTATCGCTTACCAAGCGAGAAAATAGAGAGTTAAAGAATTCGCAAGATTCTGATCCTGGAATACCATTCGCAACAGGAATAGCCGCTACTCTCGGAACTCAGTGGTGGTTGAAGAGAAGGAGACTAAAGAGCATTGGCTAGCCTCCATTAATTCCATTATAGATCCAAACTGCAGCATCGGTCCTTGTTAAGTTATTACCTGGGAAAAACATCCCATGAGATGTAATAATTCCAGCGCCAAGACCTTTGGCAACATAGTCATAAAACCAGCTCCCCTCCTCTACATCTGTAGGCATGTATTGTTCTGGCACTGGACCATCCGTCCCAGAGCTAATAATAATTTTTATCGCTTCTGCTCTATTTACAGAGTTTGCTGGTCGGAATGTGCCATCGGGGTATCCTTCGATCCATCCGAGCCTCTTAGCTGCGCATGCATATTCTGCAAACCATTCGTCTGTCACGTCAGGAAAGCAATCTGTTTCACCTTTTAGCTCATGTGAATGAAAACCAGATACAAGAATTTTTAGAAGTTCCGCCCTGTTTACTTCTCCATGTGGCTTATAGCTTCCATCGGGATATCCACTAATAACTTCTGAATTTTTTAGAAACATTACTTCTTTGTATCCGAAATCCTTAGAGTCTAAGTCTGAAAAAGTGGCACCATTATCAACTGCATTGTTTAGTGCGACAGTCGATGGTTGATTCATGAGGTCATTGTAGGGATCTATGTATCCTTCAGCTCCTGGAATACATGCTGTTTCTGATGCATTTTTGTGGTAACTAGGTTTGCATCTGCAACCTTTTACTCCTGTTGCTTCTCCCCCCTCTCCCAAAGCACCACTACATACGCCATTCGTGGCAATTTTCATTTTGCGTTTAGGATCAAATGGGTCACTTGCAGATCCATATGGATATTCTGGTTTCGGTGCTACATATGCAGCATTTTGTTGCTCTAGTTGAGGGGTATATCCAAATGTAGAATTGTTTGCATTCTCTAATCCGCTTTTGACAATTGAGACAGGTATGAATACACCATCAGTAGCCTTGCCTGTACTGTCTTCATGGGACGCAACTGCAATCCCAACTACTTTTCCATTTTGAACAACTGGTCCTCCAGAGTTTCCTCCATGAATTAATGCATCTGTAAGCAGCCATGGCCCTCTGTATTCTTTCAGCCCGACTTTTGCTGGCCACTCACTTATAACAACACCATCATGTCGAATCATTTCGAAGGAATCGTAGAAGCTATCTCCTAATGCAGGGTAACCGTATATATTTATAGGACTGTCGATATCAGGGTCTTCATCTGCGAAGTACACACTAGTATGGGGACACTCAATATAGACTCTAATATATGCGACATCGTCTTCCAGGTTCAGCTTAATATCTGAGCGAGTAATGTCTTTATAGCAATTAGGGTTATATTCACCGTCAACATCAGTTATGAAAATACGATAATAGCGAGCGTATCCGTCAATAACATGAATATTGGTTATAACTATTCCATCATCTACGTAAAACCCCGTTCCCCTTCCGAGTATATCTCCCTGTGCATCATAGCTAATAATTAATACAGTGGCATGCTTTGTATTTAAGTGAAACAGCTGAGCGTTAGCTGTTGGGATGTAAATAAGAACTGCTGCCAGTAGACCTAGAATAATACTTCTCATACTAGGTATGGTATTGTAAACATTCTTAACAGCCTAGGATTTCTGTTGTAAAAAATAACAACAACCCCCCCCATTTGCAAAAAGCGACGCGGAGTTCTATCTTGGTGGTATGGAAGAATACGAACTACAACCTGTTAGCTGTGAGGAAAATGATCGCCTTGCACAAAAGCTATCCAGGTGGCTCCAGGCAGGTACAGAGGCACTAAACAAGCGGCTTACAGAGGCTGCTGAACTTAAGTACACTGTTTCGTATGTAACAGTGAACACTCTTATTTTTTTTCAGCAAGCCGAAGAGTTTTAGTGATTGGCTTGCGCAATGGTACTCTCTTGATGGAATATGACGTCCCTGAAACAATACTGGCCCTTGGCACTCATGCTTCTTTTTGTTGCAGTAATAATTGGTAAAGAAAGTGGGATGCCATTTTTGAGCCAACTTACAACAGGGAACAGTTGTGGAAATTTTGTTCAAGAGTCAGGTGAAGAGTGTGATTTAGGCTCTCTAAATGGACAAAACTCTGGGTGTACAATTTCTTGTATAAAAGAATGTTTTATCTGTGAACCAGGGATGATGCCATGCAATGTGCAATACGGTGCAGACATCTGTGATCTTTCTGGTTATTCATATACCTCAATGGAGGAATGCGAAATAAGTCCCATTTGTGGAGCTGATCCTTCTTTTGGTGGATCTAATGCAGGTCCAATAGGATCTGGAGGTGGAACGGCAACTGCTGGAGGGGTTCCTGATTGTGGAAACGGCATAAAAGAACAAGGAGAGATGTGTGATGATGGAAATGCAATAAACACTGATGGCTGTACAGATAATTGCGAAATTGGATGTTTGCGTTGTGTATCTGTAAATTCTGCTCCAGAGTGTGTCGCAAAAATAGGTTCGTTTTGTACTGATCAGAATGCATTTCTTACATCAACTGCATATTTTACCAATCAGTCTTGTGAGCAAGAGTGCAACCCTCCTCCAGTTCCAAGGTGTGGAGATGGTATTGAGAACCAATCGAGTGAAGAATGTGATGATGGCAACACGGTAGATGGTGATAAGTGCTCTAGTGATTGCAAAGTGGAATGTTATAAATGCTTAGGCGTCGACACGACCTGTACGGTTACTGATGCGTGTGCTCCAGGGCAGGGCACAGTCTATGATTATGCTGAAAAGGATACCTGCGATATAGCATGCGCTAATCCTGTATGCGGTAATGGAGTTACAGAAGGAAATGAAGAATGTGATGATGGGAACCCAATAAATTCTGATGCATGTAGTAACGATTGCAAAGCCCAGTGTTGGGTTTGCAATGGTTCAACTGGACAATGTTCATTACCTACTACTGGTAATTGCGCAAATTCCTATAGCACTGCAGCAATATGCAATGCTCAATGTGCATGCTCCTCTCCGACAGATGTTGACTGTAATTGTAAGGATCCAAATATGGTAATTTGTGGAATAGGAGAGCCAGCCTCAGAAGATATCTGCAATATTGTCCATCGTTCTGCTTGCAATGCTAATGACCCTGAATCTGGAATAATTTGCTGTGCTAGTGGAGCATGTCAGACTGCTCAGCCATCTGGAAAAAAATTCTGTGCAGGTCCATCTGCAGCTTGTACTTCTGATGGAGATTGTGCAGGAAAATGTGAAACCATGTGTCTGAATACAGGATTCATGCTTTGGTGTTCGTGCAACTCGGGATTTTGCACAGACAGTATTGCTCCAATTACACAGTGTAGTGACCCAATTGGTGGAGGTGCACAAGGAGGAGATTCTGGTGGTAACAGTGGAGGAAATAATGGCGGGAACAATGGTGGAGATAATGGTGGAAACAATGGTGGAAATAACGGCAGCCCTGGTCCTGGCCCAGGACCCGCTCCTGCACCAAGTCCTGGTCCTGGTAATCCGGGAAGTCCAGGTAGTCCAGGTAGCCCAGGTTCTCCTGGCTCCCCTGGTGATAGTGGAGAAAGTTCGTCATCATCATTTATTACCTTCGGTGGCCCTGGTCCTGGAAATACTGGTGGGCAGCAAGGTGGAGATCAGGGTGGAGATCAGGGTGGAGGGCCTGGCCCAGGTTCCCCTGGTCCTGGTACGCACCTCGCTTGTGTACGTGACAGTTGTGAAATAGTTTCTGGTGGTGGAGATGATGAGTGCGATGTATTCCTTGGATGCTCAGAAGGAGAACACATGGAATGCAGAGGTAATGCGTGTGCTGTTGTTTCTGGTGATGGAGACAATGAATGCTCTAATAATATTGCCTGTAGTACACATACGGAATGCGATGGTAACCGCTGTAAGCTTGTATTGGAGCCTGGAAAGAATGAATGCAATACCCCATTTGATTGTATCAATCGCAGTTCTGCAAGTTCAGTTTCGTTTAGCCAAACATCTTCCTCTGGTGCTTCCGACGGATCAGACGGATCAGATGGATCAGATGGTTCAGACGGATCAGACGGATCAGACGGCTCCGACGGCTCCGACGGCTCTGACGGCTCCGATGGCTCCGATGGTTCCGATGGTTCCGACGGCTCTAATGCATCGGGAGCGTCTTCCTCGAAACCTCCTACTCACTTAGAATGCGAAGATAAGCAGTGCGTTTCAAAACCAGGCGCTGGTAAAGATGAGTGCCACTTCGCACGTCATTGCGAAGGTAAGAAGCACTTGGAGTGTAAAGATAAACAGTGTGTAGTCGTCGATGGTCCTGGACGAAGTTTGTGTCTTGTCGATGGTGATTGCACACGCGATCACCACAATGAGTGCAATGACTTGCAGTGTGTTCATGTCACACAACCTGGACGTGATTTGTGCGATAAGAGTAGTGATTGTATTCCATCACATCTTGTCTGTCGCGATCTTCAATGTGTTTCCGTAGAAGGTGCTGGTGACGACAAATGCCAAGAGGCATCTGACTGCCGAGTTCCTGGTAGTTCTACTCCTGCTTCAAGTACACGTTCTTCCACTCCTCCAGAAACACATCTTGATTGCTTCTTAGAGCAATGTATTACAGTAAATGGTCCTGGAATGAATCATTGCACTACGGATGCGCATTGTAAAACCAGGAACCACCTCGCATGTTTCAACAACCAGTGCACTGTTATCTTTAGTGCTGGTAGAGATACCTGTGATTCACAAGAGGATTGTGAGAAAGAAGGACATTTAGAATGTGATGTACTTCAGAGATGTGTAGTTGTAATAGGTCCTGGGTCGGATATGTGTGGTTCTGATAGCGATTGTACGGACCCAACTCATCTAAAGTGTTTCGATCAACAGTGTATACAATTACGCGGTCCTGGTATCGATAACTGTACTCTGGGTGGCGACGAGTGCTTACAACAGCACTTAGAGTGTAATGATCTTAGGATGTGCGTTGTCGTCTCTGGAATTGGAGAAGATGAGTGCGATTCACCATTTGATTGTAACAACCGATTTTCATCATCTTTCTCTTCTCAGTCCTCTTTTTCTTCGCAAGTTCCTATACACCTTATTTGTGAAGATCAGCAGTGCATTGTTACGACTGGTATTGGTGATGATGAGTGTTCTGATGCAGATGATTGCAGAGGAGATAGTCACCTGGAGTGTCTCGACCTGCAATGTATTTCTGTAGAAGGAGCTGGAGAGGATACATGTGCAGAAGATCCAGATTGCGAACGTCCTGCTCACTTAGATTGTGAACAGGACCAATGCATTGTTGTTGGCGGCCCTGGTATGGATCTGTGTACAAACACAGAAGACTGCGAAGAGTCCCATCTTGCATGTGAAGACTTCCAATGCATAGTGTCGGAAGGTGACGAAGAAGATAGTTGTAGCACACCAGCGGATTGCTTCTTTGCAAATTCTTCTACACGGTCTCTCTTCCCGAGCCCTCCGACATTTACCTCTTCGATTGCCTCTAGTGCCATCAGTCTAATAATTCTTACAGATTCCTCTTCTTCGAGTTTCGAGTCATTCTCTTCAGGAGTTTCTTGTAATGGAGCATCGGATTGCCCAGGAGGTTCTGTGTGTGATCAAGGACAATGCAGAACAGGATGTACAGATGCAGCGTCTTGTGCCATTGGTAGCTGTAATAAGCGTGGCGATTGCGAAACATGCCTCGATAACAGAGAGTGCAGCGGTAACCGCTGCGTGCGCAACGGGTGTCAGGATTGTCGCTCTACATCAGATTGTCCGAGTGGACTTCAATGTGACAACGGTGACTGTATTCGATTTATCGACCCGAACGTAAATTGCGGAAACGGTATCGAAAATATCGGTGAAGAATGTGATGACGGCAACCGCAATTCAGGAGATGGTTGCAGCAGTGAATGCTTTATCGAGTCTACATTGGTAGCTTCTGCAAGCATCTGTGGAAATGGAACCTTAGAAGAGTTAGAAGAATGTGATGACGGCAACCGCAGGGATGACGATGGCTGCAGCTCTACTTGTCTTCTTGAGATTGGAATTTGCGGAGACGGAGTCGTGCAGACTCTATTGGGAGAACAGTGTGAATCTTCAGTGCATAATCCAGCTCTTGCTTACCTCTGTAAAAATTGTCGCTTCCTCTCACTGAGTTGCGGAGATGGAAAAGTAGACGACGGAGAAGATTGTGATGACGGACCAAGAAATTCTAGTAATCCAAATGCTACCTGCAGGCCAGACTGCTCCTCTGCTCGTTGTGGAGATGGTGCACTAGACTCTGCTGAACTCTGTGATGACGGCAATCGCTTAAATGGTGATGGATGTGATCGTTATTGCAAAACTGAGTCTACTACTGTGATAGCTTCTGATACTACTTCTGATGTTGATGGTACAGCTCTGCCTTCTCAGGTGCTTAGCTCCTATCAGTTGCAACAGCAACAATACGGGTTCCCGCAGTTCCCAAATTTCCAACAAATCCCGTATCAACTTCCTATGGCTCAGCTCCAGCCACTTATTCAAACGCAAGCTCCAATTGGAGATACCGGACCTGCAAGTGTGGCTGTAATTGGAGCAGGGGCAGCTGCTGGTTGGTCATGGATGCGGAGGAAGAAGCGATAACACGTGAACACTATGAAGCGCATATTCATCTTATCGGTACTTCTTACTTCCTGTTCGTGGCAGAGCGCTACTCCTCCAGAGGAAATCGCAGTACCTGAAAAGATTGAGCAGGCCATAGAAACCTTTCCTTCAGAAATCAGCATCCCCTACTTCGCGAAGATGCGACTTGAAGGAACAGAATTTACGTTGGGTGATGCGCTAGCAAAAAATTCTTCATATACGCGCTACAGCATTACGTATAAAAGTAACGGCCTACTGATTAGTGGAATCTTAAATATCCCTACAGGTGACGGTCCGTTTCCTCTGTTTGTGTTAAATCACGGATACATAAATCCAGATGTCTATACCAATGGTCGAGGGTTAAAGAGAGAGCAGGATTATTTAGCAAAACAAGGATATGCAGTGTTGCACTCAGATTACCGAGGACACGCATTCTCAGATCCATCCCCCCTGCCTGATGATCATGCAATCTACGATGCAGGACTTGAGTACAGTATGGATGTGCTCAATGGAATTCGTGCTTTGCAAACTGCAGACTTTCCGCAGATTGATACAGAGAATATCTCGATGCTTGGACACTCTCTTGGTGGAGGTGTGACGATGAACATCGCTGTTGCATATCCAGACGTTGTTGATCGGATAATTCTCTACGCACCTGTACATACAGACGCATGGGAAAATTTTCATCGTTGGAGAGATAAGCGAGAAGAAGGAACATTAACTACAGATACTATAGGTACGCGTGCGTCAGATCCTCAGTTTTGGGATGCAATTTCGTCGCTCGCCTATCTCGAAAATCTCACTGCTCCTGTACTGCTTTTTCAGGGGACAAACGATAGCGATGTCCCCAAAGAGTGGTCTGATTTCTTAGCGGCTAAACTTGAATCTCTCGGTAAAGATATTACGTACGTTATATATGAAGGAGAGAAGCACGAGTTTATCCCAAAGTGGAATGACTTTATGAAACAGGCCGTTAATTTTTAACGAGCCTCGTCGCACTTGCCTGAGCGGTTGGCATGACGAGCATGTAGTCGATATTTACGTGTACAGGCCTAGAAACTGCAAACGCTATACAGTCGGCGATATCTTCTGGTTGTAGTGGCGCGTAGCCCTTGTAGACAGATTCGGCTACTGCGGTATCCCCCTTGAATCTCGTATTAGAAAAATCTGTTTCGACAGCTCCCGGGGCGATGTCTGTAACGCGTACTCCAGTTCCCGCAAGGTCTATGCGTAAATTTCTACTGATCATTTTTACAAATGCCTTAGAGGCACAGTACACAGACCCTCCTTCGTAGGCTTCTACCCCTGCAATTGAACTGAGGTTTACTATGTGACCTTTGTGCTTTTTAAGGTGTGGCATCGCAAGCTGTGCGACTTTGAGAAATCCTTTGATGTTGGTATCGATCATTCCTTCAAAATCTTTAAAGTCGTAGTCTTCAAAGCTTGCCTTTCCGAGTGCTAGGCCTGCGTTATTTATCACGATATCAATATCGAGACTACTCACCTCTCCGTAAAATTTCTCGATAGCATCCATGTCTTGCAAATCTACGGCGAATTTTTTTACGTCGATGTCTGCTGACTCTTGAATAGATTTTTTAGCTGCCAAAAGCTTCTCCTCGTTTCTTGCGACGAGGATCAAATTTCTCTTCTGAGCAGCGAGAGCTTTTGCAGTCGCAAGTCCTATTCCACTACTTCCGCCGGTGATGATGCTATAGCTGTTTGTGGTATCTCCATAGTCTTCTTCTTGATGTCTGATGTCAACTGAACGATTACTGGGTCTTGCTTCTCGTGAATTTTACATTTTCCATCAACTCCCCCTGCACACATTTCTTCATGTGAGAATTGAATGCAATCTAAAGGTCGTCCGCGGTCACTCATAATAGTTTTACCATACCTCTTAATTATAGTGTTGCAACCCCTCCGCCATCTCCTCCAGATCCCCCACTTCCACTAAAAGCAGGTTCACGCGTATCATCTGCATCTTCAAGTATTTCTATAGCAGCCCCTGCAGGTCCTCCTGGGGTGTAACATACATAGTCAGAGACGCCAAAAGCATTGTGATTTCCTGGTACTTTATAAGACCACCCTAATGAATTTTTGTGATACTTCAAATCATCACTGTCTGCATATTGATTTTCTATTCTTTGGTTATTTGCAAACTCGATAGCTGATGTTTGGTGTGTTTTTCCATAACCACATTCTCCCTGCGCTACAGCAAATGCCGCATGATTGAACGCATCTTCTGTATTGTAGTGACTATTTTCGTATCCGCGCGTCATGTTTGTGTGGTGGATCACCATCATTTCTTCTCTCGTAAAAGGATTCCCCTTGCTTTGGACTTCGTTAGACCATCCTCCAATATCAATAAATTTTTCTCCGCCAAGACTCTTGATGAGCTTTGCTGCTTTTTGGGATTCATTTAGGCTTACATCAGCAAATAGGAGAACAAGAGATATTTCTGCTCCTTGGTCTTCTAAGTCTAGCTTTGTTCTACAGATCGATTGCCAGTAATTTACCTGGGCAGTGACAATATTGTTTTCCATGGCTCCTCTGTCTGCAGGCCACTTGCCTTCACCAAATAGATACTGTCGAAGCCCTTTCCATCGGCCGTCACAGCGGAGCCACGTCTGAATTTCCTGCTTGAGTTGCTCAGATGAGATAATAATACCCTCAGATCTAAGCCATACTTGTATGTCATTAATATTCCTATTGGGCTCCGTAAAAATCCAATTGGTTACTTCCTGATCTTCTGCAAGTGTTGAGAGAAGACTCATTTCAAATGCCTCTGCCTTAGAAAGCTTTCCACCTCCTGCTCTCCATGTATCGCGGTTATAGAATATTGCTTTTGGTTCACGAGCTCTTGCACTTAAAAATTCTAGAGGCTCTTCCCATCCGGCAGTAGACTCTGCTTCCCCTTTCATTATTCGTGTTACTGCTAATTTTTTACGCTCTAATTGCTGACTCTCCAGTTGGTCACTTTTAATTTTTTGTACTCCTCCATCATGTCTCGATTGTTCCTCGAGATCAAGTTGCCCTTTATAAAGCGTATCTTTTAATTTTCCTCCTTCTTCTGCGCGTTCCTTCCAAGTAGAATGAGTAGTAAATTTGGAGATATATGGACCAAGATGACTTACTTGTTGACCGAGGCTGCAGAACACCTCTTCTACGTATTCTTGCGCACTTGAGTCCTGAGAAGTGAGATAATACTCTTGCATGCAGTACACCAAGATACTTATTTGTTGTTCTAGGAATCTTCTGTGTAGATTTACGCTAGGGTCTGTTCCTCCTCTTGAGTCTACTTCACTCTGTAGCATAATAAGCCTTGTCAGTTCATGGACAAAGTATTCAGATGCTCCCTCGTGATCTTGTGTATTCAGTGCTTTTGCAGCATCTTTATGGATTTCATGTGCATAGCAGTTTGCGTGCAGTATCATCTGTTTTCTATCATCCAGCGTTAATTCTGAGGAAGGGTTAGACATATCCTCAAGGAACCAACGAAAAAGACGCGGGTCACCCTCATTCTCAAAGCAGTCAACACTATGTTTTCCTGCAGCTTTTACGATTGCTCCGGTTCCTTCTTGCCAGTTGGCCCAAATCGACTCTACAACTAGAGTAGGATCTGAGTATCCATGCTTGTATTGGTCTTTTTGTAGGTAGTCTATTGTAGGGGCAGGTAACCTCATCATGAGTTCATCGTCCCCCGCCTTTACAGCTAGAGGATTAACTGCCTCGTAAAATGTACGCCGAAATTCATCTGCACCTAGTGCCATTTCGTTTCCATTAAGCATGAGGTCACTAAATACCGTTTGGTCGTACTCTTTATCGTTTTCAAAAAGAATCTGTGTGAGCTTGGGCAGATTTTCGCTCTCTGCTGTTTCTAGTTCAATCATGGTCATTCCTATTCCTAGCGTTAGCTGCTCTCGTCTTGCGTCCGACAGGCGATTGTCATTGAAGAATCTATTAAAACCACCTCTGTCATTGCTTCTTACAATATTCTCCAATGTTCCTAGAGGGTCTTCTTGTTCAAGAATATCTTCATATGTTGGTAATTCAGCATGCGAGTCACCAGTAAGCATCATGCAGACTTCTATGTAGATAGCATTAAGTATAGGTTGAATATCACTCTTAAATAGATGCTGCTCGTGTGCTGCTTTTTCTAGTCTCAAGAGACCTCTTGTCATGACACTTATCTTTTCATCGTTGGTTGCAGTCAATTCCATTGAAAGCACCATATGCCTTAATAGCTTATTGTCAAGGGTCTGAATGTGTTTTACCTACTTAGGATTCGCTCTTTTACGTTCAACTTCTGTCAAAAGCTTTTTACGAAGTCGAATGCTTTCTGGTGTCACTTCTACGAGCTCATCGTCTCCAATGTATTCGAGTGCCTGTTCCAATGTCATTGGTTGTACTGGAGTGAGGTTCATGGCTTCATCTGTTCCAGATGCTCGTACGTTTGTCAGTTTTTTGTTCTTGTTCGGGTTTACCATCATGTCATCGGCTTTAGCACTTTCTCCGATAATCATTCCTTCGTATACAGGAGTCTGTGCACCAATAAATAGTCGTCCACGCTCCTGAAGATTCCACAGAGAGAATGCCATGGTTTCGCCTGGAGTCATACTGATCATACTTCCTCGAGTGCGGCCTGGAATTTGCCCCTTCTCTTTTTCAAATTTTAGGAACGAGTGATTAAGAATTCCCTCTCCTTTTGTTTCGATAATAAAGTCTCCTCTAAATCCAAGTAGTCCGCGTGTAGGGACTAAGAATTCAATGCGACACTGTCCTTCTTCTGTCTTCATGTCCTGCATTTCTCCTTTGCGCAGAGAGAGCATATTAATTACTGTCCCAGAGAATTCCTCTGGCACATCGATAATCACATGTTCGATAGGTTCACATACAGATCCATCAATTTCTTGGAAGATTACTTCTGGACGAGAAACCTGTATCTCAAATCCTTCGCGACGCATAGATTCTATCAACACAGAAAGGTGAAGCTCTCCTCTTCCTGCTACTCGGAAACTATCAGTCCCTTCAATAGGTTCTACGTGCAAACCAACGTTCGTCTCTTTTTCACGGTCTAGTCGTGCGCGGATCTGTCGAGTAGTAAGTTGTGATCCTTCTTTTCCTGCAAACGGCGAATTGTTTACGAGGAATGACATGCTGATTGTAGGCGGATCAATAGAAATAGCTGGTAGAGGGTCTGTTACCTCTTTTGCGCATACTGTTTCTCCTACGTAAATATCATCGATACCAGCTACTGTCACAATTTCTCCTGCGACTGCCTCTTGTACCTCTTTCTTATTTAATCCTTCTGCGATAAAGATCTTCGTAATTTTTCCGTTTCGTGCAGACCCATCAGGTTTGAGCACAGATACTTGCTGTCCGACTTTCATTGTTCCTTCGTAGATACGTCCGATACCCATGCGTCCGACGTAGTCATCGTATGCAAGACTACTTGGTTGCATGCGCAGAGGCGCCTCTGTGTCGGAGTCTGCTACTTTTACGTGCTCCATAATCAGGTCAAATAGTGGATCAAGATTAGTCCCCTTCTCTCCTTCCAATTCTTTCTGTGCGATTCCTTCGCGGGCAATAGCAAAGATGTACGGGAAGTCGAGCTGCTCGTTTGAAGCACCAAGTGTTCCAAAGAGGTCGAATACCATATCGACAACTTCCATACCACGCTGGGCAGGCTTATCAATCTTATTGATGACGACGATAGGCTTCAGACCTAATTCTAGTGATTTCTTTAGCACGAACTTGGTCTGTGGCATTGGTCCTTCTTGTGCATCTACGAGAAGAACAACGCTGTCCACCATTCGAAGGATTCGCTCCACCTCGCTTCCGAAATCTGCGTGTCCTGGAGTGTCTACGATGTTAATTTTACAGTCCTTATAGTAAATAGCGGTGTTTTTGGCGTAAATCGTAATTCCACGCTCTCGTTCTTGGTCATTGCTGTCCATTGCGAGCTCTTTTACCTCTTCATGTTCGGTGTATGCCCCTCCTTGATCAAGGAGGGCATCAACCAAAGTGGTCTTTCCGTGGTCTACGTGCGCGATAATGGCGATATTTCGGATATCCATAAGAGTTTCCGCAAGAGAGTACCAGAAATTGCATTTAAAGCTACTATTTACCCTTCAAACATCTCCATATATTGCTCATATCCTTCATTTACGAGGTTTTCTTTAGGAACGAACTTGAGGGCAGCGGAGTTAATGCAGTAGCGAAGTCCGGTTGGTTCTGGGCCATCTTTGAAGACATGTCCAAGGTGACTATTGGCATCACGACTGCGAAGTTCTGTTCTAGGGATAACGAGTAAGAAGTCTTTTTTGCTTACCACGTTTTCTGGAGAGATCGTATCCCAAAAGCTCGGCCATCCAGTGCCTGACTTAAATTTCTCTTTAGAACTAAAGAGCGGTTCTCCAGAAACAATATCGACGTAAATCCCCTCTTTCTTATTATCCCAGTACTCATTTTCGAACGGAGGCTCAGTGCCGTTTTTCTGTGTTACCTTATATTGCAACTCGGTGAGCTTTTCTTGGAGTTCGTCATCTGTTGGCATAGTAAGAGGGGCAAAGCTACTAGTAGAAGGAATATCAGCTGCAGGACCTGTCATACAACCTACAAGGAGAATTGTGCTTAGAAATAGAAGTTTTCTGATCATATATACCATTATACCATGCTACACTTCCCGCCTATGAAAAAGTCACTCCTCCTTTTAGCTCTACTCCTTACAGCGTGTTCTTCTTCTGTCGAAGAAGAAACTTCTGACGATCTTACCTATGAAGACTGCCGAACAGCTGGTGGAGAAGTGTTTTTCCATGAGCCACACGAGTGTCATCTCTTTGATGATATATATTATGACGATAAGCCAACAGCGAAGTTTGTCGATTATGGACCTGCAACTGGATACTACGCATCACCTGTTGGTGGAGGACCGTACCAAGCCATAGTACTTATTCATGGTCAGTCAGGTTTGCAAAAAGATATTTGGGCTCAAGCGCGAGGTCTTGCAAAAGAAGGCAACGTAGTACTGGCTGTAGATTTATACAAAGGAGAAAAAACGACAACCCAAGAGCGAGAGCAAGAAATGGCAGCCGCTGTACGTGAAGACTTGGACTCAGCATTCGATAATATCGAAGCTGCAGCGAAGTGGCTCTCTTTACAATATAACGTAGAGAAGGAATCTGTACGTTTCCTTGGTGAAAGTTTTGGAGATGAGTGGGACCAAAGATTGGAGCAACTAAAATAGCAGCGCTCCCCTCTGGTTTAGAGTGGAAGCACTGCACGAGAGTTTCTCGTAGGCCACTAGTATTTTTTCTTGCTCCAACTTTCTTTCATTTTAGCTTTCACTTCTTCGTGGATATCTGCCCATTCTTCCTCAGAGAATTCGACACCGTGCTCACCAAGTACTTCTTGTACTTGCATTTGGTGACCTTGCATTGCTTTGCCCTTGTGGCCAAATCTTTTACTGCATCCACCAGAGACTACGGCTCCAACAATACCAATGGCTACTAGCCAGATGCTTAACTTTTTAAGCTGAGGACCCTTTAGGTATTTAACAGCCCAGAATACAAAGAGGACGATTCCGACAACGGTGATCGGACAGAAGATAAAACTTAATTTAGAAACGAACATGTACGGGTGCATGAAATGTGGGGGAAAATTCTTTAGGACTATACACTATTTCTGCAGTATTCATCTATACTGTGGTCATGTCCGACTACACCTGCACACTCGACAAACTCTTCTCGCTTTTTGTACTTGCAACAATAGTCCTTCTTGCAGGCTATATGACAGTGCGTATTGGTACGCAGGCTATTATGTTTGCAGAACATGTTGCCATGGGAAATTACCTCGACATGGAGTTTATGGATGAGCACAGTAGACGTGCATTACACTCTATTGCTGAAGTTTTGATTCTGATCAAAGCCTATCGAATTTTAGTGTCGTATCTTAAAACACATCACATCTCTGTAGAATATATTGTTGAAATTTCGATTATTGCCTCTGCTATAGAACTTCTCTTTGCAGCAGATACTCACAATGTCTACACACAAGCTATATTTGCAGTATTCGGGTTATCAAATTTGATCATTTACTTATACTTTTTTGGACCAGAACACGATGAAAGTCTTCATCGCTCTGTTAAAAAGCGTAAAAAGTAGTACACTAACTTCCTATGAAAATTTTATACACTCTCTTTCTTGCTACTCTTATCCCTCTTCCGTGCGCAGCACAGGAAGTGAGCTTTCTTATAGAACAAGTGTATGCCACTTCTGAAATACAAGTTGAAGAGCGTGATATATCAGAGCTTACTGGTGCTGCAGCTCGTAGATATCGAGAGCAGTTACGATTGCAAAATGAACGTGAGGCTGAGGAAGCAGCAAGTTCGAGTGATGGTGTTTTAGAAGAGACTGTTGATAGTCCAGAGATGGAAGTTCAGGAGTCTTCTGAAAGCTCACAAGTTATTGAATCTTCTGAGTCTTCAGCGTCAGAACCTGCAGAGCCGTACTACGAACCAGCTCCAGCAGAAAAGCCATACACTCCCCCACCTGCAGTCGACCAAGAGGAGCAAGATGAGCTTACGCTCGAACAGCTCGAAGAGTATGCCAATGAGGCGAGTGAAAATATCGAAGAGCTTATCGAAGCTCTCGAAGAAGGTTTTGTTATTACGAGTACATCAAGTCTCGGAAGTCCCCTTCCAACAGCTCAGCGCTCAGCAATTTTGCGTCGCACAGTTCGCACAGTAGGTCAGCTAAAACTCTTTGCTCGTGCACTTGCCGAGAGTGATGCTCAACTTCGCAAAATCGAAGTCATTGAAGACAGTGTAGTGGTTTCCTATAGAAGAAAAGCCTACATCTTTGGATTCATTCCTTTGAATTATATTATCGAGACTTCTGTGACAGATGATACCGTTACTGTTGAAAAGCCTTGGTGGTTACTACTCTCTCGTCATGACATTGATGAACACATCGATACACTGCAACAAGACATAGAAAATCTCGAACCCGTTGATGACGGTGTTCCGGGTTTACTTTCTCGTATGCAAAGCATACTTGAGGCGATGAGTGGAGTTGCAAAACAAGAGTAAGGTCGTAACAGATTTTTTTTTACTGGCAACAACAAGAGTCTTTCTGTTGGGGTAGCTAAATGGTACCCTTTACATTGCATGTCTGCACTTAAATTTCCTCTGCGACTACTTGCCCTACTAGTATTACTAGGAGGCGCTATGTTTATTTCGCTTAATGCAGAGGATATTCCGCTTCGTGGGCAAGTAGGTGGGGATATAGGTACAACAGATATCGATGTCTGTGGAGATGGCACCCAAGGGGATATAGAACAATGTGACGATGGAATGCATTGTCTAAATGGATTGAGCTGCTCTCCAAATACTGGCTGTTCAGATTTCACGAACTGTATGCCAAGAAGTGGCGATGGATGTAGTGACATGTGCGAACTTGAATGTTTTTATTGTGATGGCACTGCAATTTCTGGAGCATGTACGCCTATGACTGGTCTTTCATGCAATTCTGCAGATCACTATACAAGTGAATCTGCCTGCACTGCAGTGTGCCCTAATTGTAATATGTTTGATCCAGTTGGACCGTGGTGTGCTAAGGGAGAATGGTGTAATGGTCAGTCTTGTGCTCAAACTCAGGATGGATCATGCGTTTACTATAATCCTGGAATTTGTGAACCGTGTAGTACTGGTCAAACATGGTGCAACACTTGCAATGGACTTGGTAAAGACGATGAGTGTCCAACAGGATATGGATGCAGTGTTATAGGTACATTTCCAGGAATAGACCCTCCAGAAACTCGTTGGAGATGTAAGCTTGGCGGTGGAAGTACAGGTGGAACAGGAGGTACAGGTGGATCAACAGGTGGATCAACAGGTGGTACAACAGGTGGTACAACTGGCGGACTATTTGGAGGAACTACAGGTGGGACAACAGGTGGAACAACTGGTGGTGCAGCCGATGGCCCAGGTCCTGGACCTTCAGGCTGTGTGTACTGCGGAAGTTGTCAGCCAATTTCTCATCCTCCACCACTACCAGATACATATACGTGCACTTCTGCTGTTGCAGTCTGCAGCTCACCTCCACCAACGCTTGATTGTGAGACTGCAGGATATCAATGTGGAAGTACCATTCCAGGAGTTACTACGTTATGCGGTGCTAGTTCACCTGGCCCAGGTCCAGGCCCCGCTACGCCAGGTGGCCCAGGTCCTGGCCCTTCTGGTCCTGGTCCCGGTCCTGGAACAGTCTCTGGCCCTGGCCCCGGTACAGTCTCTGGCCCTGGCCCCGGTACAGTCTCTGGCCCTGGCCCTGGTACAGTCTCTGGCCCTGGCCCTGGAACTGGATTTTGTACAATGGATAATCAGTGTGCTCCGCCAAATCCAAATCCTTGCCAAGGACCTTTGGTAAATAACTACTGCTTCTTCGAAAGCGATGGATCTTTCCGTTGTATTCCTGCTGGAAAATGTGTTCGAGATAAGGTCTCTTGCTGGAGTAATATGTGTGTAGATATTGGAGCAGTAACACAGTGTATTTGTCCTGTGAATCTTCCTGGCCCTGGGACTCCTGGCCCAGGTCCTGGCCCTACGAGTTCGTCTTCTTCAAGCTCTATCTCCTTTACGATTCCATCGACGAGTTCAAGTAGCAGCTCATCTTCTTCAAACTCTTTCTCCTTTACGATTCCATCGACGAGTTCAAGTAGCAGCTCGTCTTCTTCGAGTTCCTTCTCATTTACGATTCCATCGACGAGTTCAAGTAGTAGTTCGTCTTCTAGCTCCAGTACATCGTTCCCGAACATGTGTCCATTTACCCCTCCTCCAACCTGTGTTCCTGGAGCGAATACGCGGTGTTGCCCAGATGGTAGCTGGAACTGTTGGGATCCAAGTGTCAGTGGAACGTATCCGGATGGAACTATTCCTACCGCTCCTGTTGTAACAATGCGTGATGATTCCCCAGGATTTATTACAAACTTTAAAAATTTCTTTGGGAGTCTACTCAGTTTCTTCTCAGGAAGTGATACTTCAACGATGACAGCTCAGGTTGTTAATGCGTGTGGACCTGGCCCTATCACGTGCAAAGTACTGCGAGATCTAGATAATCTAGACTTTATAAATATTTCTTACAGTGCAGGTAAAACTTATGGCTGTTTGGCAAATGGAAGACGACATCAAATAGACCCAGGACCTGTAGTGCGTAGTGGTTTCTGTGCACCTGTTCCTCCTGTGCGTACACTCAGTGAGCCTGATGTTCGTTTGGATAATAAGATTATTGGTCTTATAAATAGTTTTGATTTCCCAGGCTTTGAAAGCCGTGTTGTCTACGACCCAACCGAGCGAGTGTCTGTTGCAGTAGAACCTGTACGCGGACACGGTGGCGCTGTCATGGTTGGTACTAAGGGTGGCAAGGGACATGTTTTCCGGTGCGCCCCTCCTCCAAAATGTTCTAGTTCACCAAGTTCGAGTTCGAGTTCTAGTGCACTTACATGTGGGCAGTCTCCAGTTCTCTTGGAGAGGTACTCTGCAAAATGTCTTGAGAATGGAAAGAGAGGATGTTCAGGACCTCCGAGTACATCGAACTTTACCTGCGGGACGAGAACCAGAACATATACTATCAATGTTCCAATGGCGGGTTGTAAAATATCTGCGGAGTTTCGAGGAATTACATACAATGCGAATGTCAGCATTACTAATCCTGGTAATTTCCCTAGTATTTTTAGGGCAGCGATTAATGATAATTACAATGACTTTAGTTGTAACGGACCTATATATGTAAAAGAATGGGACACTGGTTCGTTTACCGTAACTCCTGGAGATCACGATATTAATATTAGTGTTGCCCCTAATGGTGGAGCACTAGATGTTGATTTCAAGTTTTTCTTGGAATGTCCATGCCCTCCAAGTTCATCATCGAGTTCTAGTTCTAGTTCTTATTCGAGTTCTGCAATTTCAATACCGTGTGACCTAAATACACATCCGAACTGTCTTGGAGAGCAAGCAATTTGTTGTCCTTCGGGAAACTGGACGTGTTATGACTCTACAACGGAATGTCTTCCTAACTGTACACCACCAACAAGCAGTTCCAGTTCTTCTTCTAGCTCTTCTACAAGTAAGCCCCCTGTTCACTTAGAGTGTATTTGGAACACTTGTATGCTTGTTGCAGGTGGAGGACCTAATCAGTGCGACCCACTTATTGGTTGTCCGCCAAGTCCTGGCCCTGGCCCTGGACCGTGTGAACCTGGAACATTCTGTATTCCAAAGGAAGAGTGCTTCGAAAAAGGTGGAACACATGATGGAAAGATTTGTGGCCCAAAAAGCAGTATAAATTGTGTTATTACTTGTCCACCTGGACCTGGACCCGGACCTGCTCCAACTCCTGGACCTGGACCTGGACCTCAAGAACATTTTGAGTGTGTTTCAAACATGTGCGCTGTGGTTCCTGGACCCGGACCAAATACCTGTGGATCCAATGCAGATTGTGCTGGTTTCCATACAGAGTGCCAAGATAACGCGTGTGTTATTGTTGCAGGAGAAGACGATGATGAATGTGATGTAATTCTCGGATGTAATACTGAGCGTCTCGCTTGTGTGCTGAATATGTGTGTCATCGTTAATGATCCTGGACCTAATGAATGTTCTTCGGCTATTGATTGCGGCCAGCACACGGAGTGTCAGGCTAATCAATGTGTCATCGTAAATACTCCAGGGGAAAATGATTGTGGAACTACAGATGACTGCCTGTTCCACCTCGAATGCCGAGACGAAGCGTGCACACTTATCCCAGGTGACGGAGAGGACTTGTGTACATCAGATGACATTTGCGGAACGCCAGATACGTATCTTGATTGTAGAGAAAATGCCTGTGTCCCAGTTGCAGGTAACGAACCTGATAGATGTACTAATGATGCAAGCTGTACAGAAACTCAATTCCACTTTGAATGCAGAGATAATGCTTGTCAGCTTGTTCCCGGTGATGAGTTAGACCAGTGTAATAACGATAGTGAATGTGAAGAAGGTCAGTTCCACTTAGATTGCGTTTTGGAAAGTTGCATACTAGTTCCTGGTGGTGGCGAAGACCTCTGTGATCCATTCCTTGGATGCAGTGCTGGGCGCACGATTTGCGAGGGAAACATATGTTTGATTTCTCTGGAATCTGGAGAAAACGAGTGTTCTTCTACAATTGATTGTGGGCAGCACACAGAGTGTGATGAGCAGCAGTGTGTACTATTTGATGGGCCTGGTGACAATGAGTGTCTTAACATTGCAGACTGTGTCGATCCTGATACACATCTAGAATGTCGCGGCCTTGCATGTGTTGTCACCTATGGAGTCGGAGATGATGAATGTGCGGATGATAGTGAGTGTGCTCACTTGGATTGCCAAGATGATGCTTGCATCCTTGTAGAGGGTGGAGGGCAAAACCTCTGTCTCGTTGATTCCGATTGCACTCACCTTGAATGTGAAAATTTACAATGCACAGAAGCGTCTGGTAGAGGAGTTGATCTCTGTGACACTGATACAGATTGTGAGTCTCTATTCCACACTGAGTGCGAAGGTGATGCGTGCGTTCTTGTCGCTGGAGATGCCGACGATGAATGTAGTGTTCGGTTTGGGTGTGGAGGAGATACGCATCTAGAATGTGAGAATGAGCAGTGCACTCTTGTTACTGGAGCAGGACCGAATGATTGTGTAGTAGATGCTGACTGTGAAGGCATAGTAGAGCACCTTTCGTGCGTACTAGAGCAGTGCATTTATGTCGACGGTCCAGGTGATGACGAGTGTGGATCTGAGGCTGACTGTACAGATGATTTCCATCTTGAGTGTCAAGACGATGCCTGTGTACTCTTGCCTGGTGCTCAGGAAGACGATTGCACGATCGACTTTGAATGTGAGCAGAGAACACACTTAGAATGTGAAGACCAGCAGTGCAAGTCTTTCTTCGGTCCGGGGTCAAATACCTGTACAGATGATGATGACTGTAGAGACGACATTCACCTTGAGTGCTTCGAGGAGCAATGTATTGTTGCTATTGGGGCCGAGGAAGATACGTGTGATGCCAATGAGGATTGTTTGAGTTTGCGATCTGATTGTATTTTAAATCAGTGCATAGAGCTTCAAATCTTTGGAGAAGATGCATGTTCTGGAAATGATGAGTGTGACGGCGGAAGTAGCTCATCGAGTTCGCTTGGTCTATCTAGTAGTATCCCAATTCCAGAGTTCCATCTTGAATGTAGGAACAATGCCTGTGCCCTCGTCGAGGGAGCGGGAGAAGACCTATGTAGCCTCTTCGAAGAATTTGATTGTGTGTCGCCTAGCTCATCCTCCTCTTCTTTAGAAGTATCATCTTCATCTTCATCGTCTTCTTTATCATTTGATATTTCTTCTTCTTCAAGTTCATTCTCCTTTGGGGACTTAAGCTCATCATTCCGAACGGAGTTCCATCTTGCATGTTTAGATAGCGCATGTGAACTTATTCCTGGAGGTGGAATAGATGCTTGTAGCCCATTCTTTGAATGTGGTATCAGGACACATGCTGAGTGTGTAAATGGTCGCTGCCTTGAAGTCCAAGGCTCTGGAGCACATGGTTGCAAGATTGATTCTCAGTGTGATCCGGATAGTTCGTCATCAGCGTTCTCTGTTTCTTCTCCAGATTCCTGTAACATCGATGGAGATTGCCCTGGAGAAAAGATATGTCTCGAAGGCAAGTGCTTCTCCCCTATTGTTCGCGACACATTCTGTGGAAATGGCATAAAGAACCCAGGTGAAGAATGTGAAGATGGCAACCGAGACAATGGCGATGGATGTGATAGCAACTGCAAAGAAGAACCTCTCGTAGCTGCTGCAAGTATCTGTGGAAATGGAGCACTTGAAGACCGTGAGGAGTGTGATGATAGCAATGCACGAGACAATGATGGTTGTAGTTCTACCTGTCTTCTTGAGATTGGAATTTGTGGAGATGGTGTCGTGCAAACGCTTCTTGGAGAGCAGTGTGAAAACTCATCACATGATTCCACTCTTCCGTACCAGTGTGTTCGCTGCCGTTTCTTAAGTACTACATGTGGAGATGGAAACGTTGACCCTGGAGAAGAATGTGATGATGGCCGTCGCAACTCTGCAGCTCCAAATGCTCTCTGTAGGCCTGGATGTAGCGCTGCTCGTTGTGGAGATGGCACTATAGACCTTGCAGAGCTGTGTGATGACGGAAACCGTCTCAATGGTGATGGATGTGATAGGTACTGTAAAACTGAAGGAGGTGCTACACAGGTTGCTTCAGATACGACTGATCCTCTTCAGAATTCACAGTATCCCCTAGGTTCAAACACTGCGTTCCCGCAATTCCAAAATACTCAGCAGTATGGCTTCCCTCAGTATCCAAACTTCCAACAGCTTCCATACCAGCTACCACTTGCTCAGCTTCGCCCAATTGTACAGCAACAAGGACCTGTAGGAGATACAGGACCTGCTGCGGTTGCAATTGTCGGTGCTGGAGCTGCCGGTGGACTTAGTTGGATTCGCAGAAGAAGAAAGTAGGCTTTATGCATCTACATTTACAAGATCCCCTGTTTTTGTTGCAGAGATAAGATCTGCGACCATAAGTCTTCTCGCATGGCACAAATCTGAATTTAAAGGAGTGGTCGAGTCAGGATGTGCAGAGTCTTGAATGACTGTCCATGCTTGGCTAAGTTCAGGATGCTTTTCAAGTGCACCTTGAAGTGCAGATGAGTGTTTTCCTTTTAAGGAATCAACTAAATTTGGCAGTTGCCTGTATTGTGTAATTTTTTCTGCACTTGGTAATCCTCCGTTTAGTAACTCGCGTAATGATTTCATAGATATGCGGTAAAAAATAGATATCATAAATTTGTACGTGTATTTCAATAACATCGCAATAGGTGTTTGCATGCAAAGAGAACGCTGTTTACGTAGTAAACAGGCTAATCTAGTTATCAGGATTGTTTATGAAGGGGTGTAAGGATGAGCTTCAAAAACTGTTCAAAACATTAACAGTTGCAGTTTTACTCAAACATGATGAGCTGATCTTTTCTGATCTTCGCTACACCTTCTTTTGCATCGATCTTTTCTTTCCTTCTGGCGCCTTCTCCGAGTGCTGCAAATCGCCATGCCATTTCAAAAATTTGCCTCTGTGTCTGTGCCACCTCTTTACTTTCGATAATAACGCCAAATACCTCAGTTTCATCTTCTGAAAACGAGATGATAGCTACTTTGTTGTCGTAGATGTTAATTTCGTTATTTATCGGGAATTCCTTAACAGATACCAGGCGAATCTCTCGGAAGCTCTCTTTGTCTTTGCCTTGCACCTTTCTTCCTGCATCGTCATCTGGAGCGATACCCTTGAGGTGAATCCCCTTCTTTACACGCTGAGCCACATACTCTTTGTCGTATCCTTTCCAGAAACTTCGGATAATATCGGAGTTTGCGAAGTTGAGAATATCGGTTTGTGCAGAGAGCGTATCTTTATAGACATCACGCACACCTTCTGCACCTTCGTAGTATCGAACTCTAGGCGTCCTATGATGGTTTCCCATAAGTCCTCGCAAATCTGGCAGTACACGCTCTAGAGACTCTGCATTCTTGTGGGCTTCTATGCTGAGCTTTTCTGGGGAGATTGGTTGGTACCACTTTGCATTCTTTTTGCGTACAGCAGAAAATATTCCGCGTTTGGTAAGCTTTTCGAGTTGGTTATACGTCGTAATACGATTAAAACCTGTGTTTTTTGCGTAAGCACTTGCTGGCGAGGTTCCAAGCTTTAAGCCTGCTATATACAGCTTCGCCTCTTCGGCATCGAGCCCAACGGATTGAATGACATGTTGCAAAGCAGCTGTTCCCATAGGAGATCTATCATAAAGCTGTTGTTCAAAATTACAACAGTTTTATTACTGAAGTGCTTCGATAGTATCAAGATCGTCGTTGTATTCGCAGATGTGTCCCCAGAGTCCGCGCTCGTAATCCATCGCTTCTTCTTGCGACGCGTGGTAGCTCGCTTGTCTGCGGTGACCATTGCGACTATCGGCAAATGCATTACCGTTGCCAATCATCCAGTTACCAATATCGAGAGAGTTTAGACGGACATACCGTAGCCATCTTCCGTAATTGTCTCCGTTATAGTTTCTGTCTTTCTCGAGTTCTACGTTTTTTCCGAGGACCATTTGAGCAAGCTTAGATTTTGCTTCAAGTGCAAAGCACTGCTCTTTATCTGTTCCAGATGTTAGAAGTGGTGCTTCTGAGCCAAGAGTACGTACTGTAACTGTTCTTCCATCGAAAAGTCTCACTTCTAGTAGGCTACCGTCGACTACAGAAAGAACTTTTCCTGTTGTAGAACTTCTTGTGCGACGTGGAGACATCCGGCGTGTGCGGACATTGTGTCCAAGACGAATGGTTTGGGTACGAATACCGAAGTCAGTACCGATACCAATGCGCTCAACAGCACGAAGTACTGCATGATCTCGCAGAGTCATTTCTGGTTGCTGCGCTAGAGAAATTGCCGGTGTTAGTAGTAATGAAAGGAGAAGAGTTGTCATAGGAAAAGTATTGTACATTAAAGTGTATGAATTATGTAAGAGCTGGCAGGTTCGTTCGTCATAGTAAGTATGTCCCGTGATACTAGAAACGTCGGCTACGCATTCGTTACCTCTCTCGTGCTTATCGTGATTGCAGCGTATGTACCGGTCTACATGCTTAGCCTGTAGCCAAAAAGTTTATAAAACTTGTCTAGATCCTTGACGGGTACCGCTAGATCAGTACGCTGCATATAGCGTTTGGTTTGAGTGCCAGAACAGTCTCCCAAGATACGAGAAAGGAGGTGTTATGCGAAAAATCTGCTGACCGACTTCGGAAATTAGCCTCGCAAGAGGCGGTACGACTTGAAAGGAGGTAACTGATGCAATTGTGCGTCAAACAGCGGCACCCGCCGTAGCCTAAAGCAAACGTCCTGCAGAGATTTCTCTGCTTCTCGCTTCGCAGCCCCAATCGCCCGACCCGGGGTTGCGAAGTTTTTTTAAAGCTCGTCGATCTTTGCAGCTAAGATGAAGTCTTCTTCAGTAAGGCCACCTGCTGCGTGTGTTGTAAGGCTGATAGTAACGTTGTTATAGCTATGAATGAAGATATCAGGATGATGATTCTGCTCTTCTGAAAGCTTTGCCACTTGGTTTACTAGTACCACAGCATTCTGGAAATCTTTACAGTCAAAGGTCTTTGCAATGACCTTTCCCTCGTCACCGACTTGCCATTGGACAATGTCGTGCATGAGTTCTTCTGCCTGTTCTTTTGAGATTGGGGTTGTCATGTTTATATAGAAATCTTTATAAACTTCCTCTTCCCTACTTTATAAACTCCTGGTTCGGCAGAAGCGTCGATAGAGTCGATGGCGACGTCATCTTTTTTGATACCACCTTGCTCGATAAGTCTGCGGGCTTCGGACTTAGAAGCGATTAATCCATTATCTACTAATACATCAATTACCGTGCTTCCTTTTTTTACCTTCGCCTCTGGCATATCGTCTGGAACTCCCCCATCTTTAAAAACAGTATCGAAGTTGGCAACTGCAGCTTCTGCCTCCTCTGCGCTGTGGTATAACGTGACAATTTCTTTTGCGAGGCGAACTTTGGCATCACGAGGACTTCCAGATAGGATCTTCTTGACCTCGTCCATAGGAACATCCGTACAACACTCGAAGTACACTTCCATAAGATCATCGTTAACAGACATTGTCTTTCCAAACATGTCATTTGCACTGTCATCTAAGTAAATACAGTTATCGTACGTCTTACTCATTTTGCGGCCATCTGTTCCTTCGATAAGCTTTGTAGTTAGTACGAATTTCTCTCTCTTCCCCAATGCCTTTTGCAATGTGCGACCTGCGAGCATATTAAAGTACTGGTCGTTTCCTCCAAGTTCGCAGTCGACGTCCAGTTCAACAGAATCGTATCCCACCATTAGCGGGTAGAGAAACTCAGAGATCGCTATCGAATTTCCTTCTTTGATACGCTTTGCAAACATATCGCGCTCAAGCATTTGCTGTACTGTGATATGGCTACCGAGTTTTGCTATGTCTTCAAAGCCAAGCTTTTCGAGCCACTCGTGGTTGTAGCGAATTTCAATTTTTGAGAAATCCAATACTTTCTCAGCTTGCTTCTTGTACTCCTCAAAGTTCTTTTCTACATCTTCTTTTGTAAGTGCTACTCGCATTTTATCTTGTCCGGATGGGTCCCCTATCATTGCGGTAAAGCTTCCGATCAGAAAAACCACTTCGTTCCCAGCTTCTGCAAATGCCTGAAGCTTCCGTAGAGGGACACTGTGCCCAAGGTGCAAATGAGCTCCTGTTGGGTCGATTCCTAGGTATACACGAATGGGCTTACCAGCTTTTAGCTTTTTTTCGGCAAGATCTTTCGGGGTAACGTTCGTGACGCCTCTGGTAAGTAGTTCGGACATATACGCAGTGTACGTTTGCAGCGTACGAAGAGAAAGTAAAAAAGCAGGCGATCCGGAGATCACCTGCAGGTTCCGCGAGTATGTAGAGAGTTAGCTACTCTTCGATACGAACATCGAAAGTGCTGATATTTACGAGGTTCCCCTTTGAAGGCACCATCACAAATACAGATTCCTCACTATTGTTACTCGTTTTTACGACAACAGTGAGTTTTCCACTAAACATATTGAGGTGCACTTTGTTTATGCAAACCTCATCCACTGCCATTCCTTGTGGTGGCAATTGTAGTGGTTTACTTTGGCTGAGCTCAAAGTATGGGTGCTGCCATTGTCGGGGACATGACCCCGTAACACTCACTACTACGTTCACTTCATCGCTACATTTTCCTCCACGGCACCCGCATTCTTTAGCTAGGCCCGTGAATACAAAGAAAAACACGTTCCCATGCAAAATGCAGGGTGGATGAAGGATACTCGGTGTTTCTAAAAAACGGTTAGAGTACAATATACTATTGTAATAATATGTCAATAGATGGAATAGTTGCTTAAATAAGCGTTCTAATACACTATATCGGCATGGAATTCACTTCAGATGCCTCTGGCCGGCTCGATGCTATTATTGCTGCTCAAGATAGTAGTCTTTCGCGGTCGAAGATTCAGAAGGCTATTAAAGATGGATCTGTAACAGTAAACGGGAAAGTTCTTAAGAAAACATCACATAAGTTACAAGAGGGTGACACGGTTGCCTATGACGGATCTGAATCTCAAATCATTAATCTTGAATCACATATCAACCCAGTAGATCTGAAGCTCGAAGTCTTATTTGAAGATGATTCTGTAATTGTTATTAATAAACCCGAAGGCTACGCCGTTCACCCTGGGCATTCTATGGAAGAAGATGAGACGACAATATTACACGGAATAGCTCACCTTTTTACCGAGCGTAAAATCCCCTTCTCTCCAGATTCCACATTGGTACACCGTTTGGATAAACCTACTACAGGGTGTTTGGTCGTCGCTAAAGATAACGACAGCTTCGCCGCCCTTCAGAAGCAATTCGAAGAGAGAACTACCGACAAAAAGTACCTTGCGATTGTCTCTGGCGTTCCAGAGCACAAAGAAGCGACTATCGATGCACCTATTGGTCGAAATTTAACAGATCGTACAAAGATGTCTGTACTTAAAACGTCTGTATCACGTGATGCAAAAACTACCTACAGAGTACTCGACTCCACAAATGATACCGCTCTTCTCGAGTGTGACTTGCACACCGGTCGTACGCATCAAATAAGAGTGCACTTGGCATCTATAGGTCATCCAATTCTTGGAGATTTGCCCTATGGTTCTCCTACAAATAAAAAAGTTACTGAAACTTACAAGGTTGAAGGGCTCTGCTTACATGCTCGAGAAATTAGCTTTGTCTCTCCAGCAGACAACAAAACACATAGGGTAGAGGCGCCACTGCCTGAAACCATAAACAAGGCACTTTCAGAAACAGGTCTTACGGTGTAAACGTTATTTTATACTCGATGGTATCGAGGATGTATCCATCTTCTGACCGCACAACAATGTCGTAGACATTATCCCCTCTCTTTAGCGTATTCATTTCTGCTGAGGCGATGTAGTTGAAGAATCCTTTGCCCTGCTCGAAGAGTCGTAATCTGTAACCATTTACCCAGACAGAAGTAGCTTCTGGTGGAACGTTTCCCTCAATAAGAGTTTCGAGGCTTGATGTTGTGTGTGGTGTTCCTTTGGTTGGTCCGAAGATCGTTACGCTTCCCGGCATCAGTGGAAGATTGTTAGGGAGATCTGCCTCTTCTACTGTTCGAGGCCTTCTGGTGCTCCCCTCTTCAGTATCTTCTGCTTCGTTGTCACCTACTATTCCTTCCTCTGCTCCTTCTTCGAGAATAACAATAATCTTTCCGGCTTCAGATCGGTATCCTCCACGGTTAATAGCGATAACCTCAAAGACATTTTTTCCGTATTGGAAGTTATTAAACTTCACGTTTGCGAGGTAGGACCATTCGGTATTTCCAGGTGAGAAGAGTTGTAGTCTGTAATCGTTTACCAGAATTCCGATTGCCCCTTGAGGAGCTTTTCCAGAGATCTCAATTTCTGGGTTTGCTGTGCGATAGGTTTCTCCTGATGCAGCTGGCTTTAAGATGGTAGGAGCTTCTGGTGGTTTACGGTTTCGATTTACAGTACGAATGGCTTCTGCAATAACTATTCCTGCATCATTTACAGCTTCTATAGTAATAGAAACTTCATCTTCATCTGCAAGGGTTAACTCTTGCTCGAAGGTTCCACTCTCTTTATCTACCTGTGCGAGGTATCCACTAATACGCACTTTCTCGACGTCTTCCCCAATGCGGCCAGATACTTTTACTGTAGCTGTTTCTACAGTTGTTCCATCTACTGGAGTGTTTACTGTAAGCGGAATATCAGACCCTGCCTCTTCCTCTGTTCCTGTTACGACAAGCTCATCTGGTGTTTCCGTTGCGGCATATCGTGTACGGCTCTTCTCTACAAAGTCAGAGAGCAGTTGCTGAGGGTCTAGTGGGTTTCGGTGCTCGTACAGATCTGCAACCTGTTCACCACCAACGGGAAGTGTGAATTGCTGCCCTTCTCCGATAACTACCTTCTGGTCACTTCCAGCAATAGTAATTTCTAGTCCCAAGCCATCCGAAGAAAATACCGAGACGCTGCGTGGAGTCATTACCACTTCTGCCTGTGAAGGAATCTGTGCACTGATAAATGGACTGACGATTATGCGTGCAATAGAACCTGAGAATGTATCAAGTGTCGGCGAAGCCATCCAAAGTGTTCCTTCTTCAAGTTCGACAGTGAGCTTACTTGCCTCTCTTCCCTTATAACTTTCGGCAATCTTGATGTGTGTACTTTCGTCGAGACGCACTTGGCTACCATCGTAAAATGCAACCGTTGCATAATTTCTTGGACTAGAGACGACGGTGTCTCCTGCGTAAAGCTTGAGGTCGTTCTCTGCTCTTTTAAGAGGGCCACTATCCACTGAAACATTTACGATGCCACGATCTTCTACGGTAAGTACAGCAGCAGTTGCACGCATGGTGTTTCCTACTCCAAAGAATGAGAGTGTCTTGTCTCCAAGAAGGAGAATAACGAAGACCAACGCTCCAAATACAATCGTCTTACGCAGTTTTACATTTTGCTTTGGCTCTGCTCCGTAACGTCTGCGCCGTGGGTGTCTGCTTTGTCTCATAGGAGAAACATGATACTGCAACATCAAAAACCTGCAAGGCAGTGTTGTCGACTCCTTGTGTTCAGTGATTACTCAACAACTTTAAACTGTTTTGGTGTTAGCCATCTGATGAATATCTCATCCTTATGATCAAAAATCGCACCTACGAATGCCTCATCCTCTACATCATCTGGGTTTTTTAGCTCAACAATCGTGCCAGATAACCCACCAGGAAGACTTGCCCCAATAGTTTCTGAAGTTATGGGAGCTCCTAATTTTAAAATTTTCGGCAAATTGCTATCTTCGTTACTTTCTTCAGGATCCATTAATCTCAAGACTTCTCCTAGGCAACACTCTGCACTATTGTACGGTCCTTTCGTAACTGGAACTATATCTAGCAGTGGAGTGTCTGTATCGGGATTAGTTGCCGGTTGCTCGTTTAGGTCACTAAAGATGTGATTATTTTCCCAGTCTGATGATTCATCTTCAGTCATGGCTTACATGGTTACACGTTTAACTTCAGATTCTGTTGTAGTCTGTCTTTCGACGAGTATCTCTCCCCAGTCACTCATGGTTTTGTATCCTTCCTCTTTAGCTTTTGCGAGAATTGTTTCTGCTGTTTCATTTTCGATAATCAGTTCACGAATAGCAGGGGTTGCTACAAGAAGTTCTGGAAGCGATGTTCGCCCGCTATAGCTATTGTTGTTACTTGGGTCGCATTTTCCATCTTTACATTCAGGTTTGAGTGTTCGTACAAGCCTCTGTGCAAGCACTGCTCGAAGAGCAGGTGCAAATGTGTATGGGCTTACTCCCATAGCAAGCAGACGAGGGATCGCTTCTACTGCTGAGTTCGTGTGCAGTGTAGAGAGAACAAGGTGACCTGTAAGGGCTGCATCGATAGCTGTTTGTGCTGTTTCGTAGTCACGGATCTCACCAATCAAAATAACATCGGGGTCGTGTCGTAAAATAGATCGAAGACCAGAGGAAAAGGTGTAGTCGTGCTCGGAATCGATCTGACTTTGTACGATTCCATTAAGCTCGTACTCAACAGGATCTTCCAGTGTAATAATGTTTCGGTCTTTACCAACAATGGTCTGAAGCAATGCGTACAGTGTTGTGGTTTTACCAGATCCTGTTGGACCTGTTATAAGGAAGATTCCGTTTGGAAGCTGAACAATATCACTGAGTTTCTTGTAAATCTCTTCATCAAAACCGAGTTGCTCAAGAGGAACGATTCCACGATCTGGGTCCAATAGACGCAGTGTGAACTTTTCTCCAAATCGAGATGGAATAGAAGCTACACGAACGTTCACGCGGCGATCTCCTTGTGCAAATGTGTAATGTCCATCCTGAGGAATATTCGTGACGTTGAGCTTAAGCTTACTCAGGAATTTGATCTGTCTGACGTAGTCTTCATAGGTTTTATGGCTAAGACGAGAAATTTCCTCAAGTATTCCGTGTAGTCGTACTTCGAGGCGAACATCCTCCTTTTCTGGTGCGAAGTGAATATCCGAAATACCCTCTGCTGTGCAGTATTCCTCAAGCTTCTTTTGAAGCTCTGGGCCACCTAAATTGTTCCAATCTATACCAGTTTCCATATCTATATATTATAGCATATTTTGGGTTTTATTACTATGCCCGTATTTGCCTCTAGAACTGCTATTATCGCACTCCACATGCCAAGATATCGCACTCTATCAGAGACTCAACGGAAGCGATCTGCCCACCAGCGGATGGTCACTGTGCATGCAGCTCTACTTGTTCTGTTGCTAGTTGTCGTAGCAAGACTTCTTGAATTACAGGTTATTAAGGGTAGTGACTATAGGACACTAGCCGAAAGTCAACACTACGGAGGTGTAGTGCTTCCTGCCAAACGTGGAGAGGTGCTTTCGCGAAATAGTAAGACTGGAGAGAAAAGTATCTTTGCAACCAATACGACACTAGACCTTGTGTATGTAGATCCGCTTATTACGGATGACCCATTTTTTGTAGCATCTCAACTCTCGGATGTACTGGTAACACAGGAGTTTCATAGACTGTGTACAGAAGGGAGCAAAGAATGTCCTACTGAACTTGCAGACTTTTATAGCGCATCGTTTGATCCTATTTTACAAATCCAAAAACTACAGACAGGTGCTGTTCTCGAGCCAATTGTTGGAGGGCTTCCTGTGGGGACTTCGGATGAGCTTCCAGATTTTGAAGAAGTGAAAAGTCTTTTTCGTAAAGACATTGAAGAGCGCATAAGTGAAAAACGTGTGACGTTTGTTCCTCTGGTGTATGGCGCTACTAAAGTGCAGATGGATGAAGTGTCTGAGTTAAATATTCCGGGAGTGTATATGGTGCGTGATACCAAAATAATTTTTGCGAATCCAGAAGATGTACCGCAGTTAAAAATTCCTGGATATTCGCGTGACCTTTCTGATGTTGTAGATATGGATAGCGACACTATAAAACGAATCATGCGGTCTCGTCCGCTTCGTTATATTCCAGTGATGCGAAAACTTCCTCCGGATCTCGCTTTGAAAGTTCGTGAAAAGAAATTGCAGTCCTATCGAGAAATGATCCAGTTAAAAAGTGATTCGGTGAACAGAGAGGCAGCTCAGCAAATCAATGACCCGATGCGATCAGTTGCATTGATACCTGAGCATTGGCGTTACTACCCCGATGGAAAGGTTGGCTCACACGTTGTTGGGTTTTTGAATACTGTTCAAGAGGCACAGTATGGAATAGAGCGAACGTTTAACTTGGAACTTCGAGGACAAGAAGGTTTGATCTCCACAGTTTCCGATCCTTCTGGGGGGCAGATTCTTACGGGGGATCAATCTATTGTTAACCCGAAAGATGGAGATACTATTATTTTGACATTAGATCGCTTTGTGCAAAAAAAGGTAGAGCAGATTATGGACGAAGCTGTTGTTGAATTCGAAGCTGACAGTGGACAGGCCATTATTATGGATCCCTTTACCGGGAGGATAGTTGCCATGGTCAACGCCCCTACATTTGATAGTAATAACTACGGACTCGTGTACGAGAAAGAGCCCTGGTATCTCGACGAAAGAAAACGAGCGGAGATTGTTGCTGAGGTGTATCACCCAGTGACTAATCAATTTGTCGTAAAGGCCTACATCGATGATGTCCTAACACCAGAGGGGCGTCTCAGTCTTACAGAGAAGACGCGAGATACGCTAGAAGACATTGAGGAGTTGTATCCACTTGAAGACATGGTTCGTTACTATCTCTATGTTGGTGAGAATAACCGTCGAGAGATTTTCCCGACGAGCAGGCCAGACTTTTGGCTAAAATATAAAAATAATATTGGTGTTGGTGCGTACCTCAATAGAGCTGTGCAAGAAATCTATGAGCCTGGGTCTGTGTTTAAGCCAGTGACTATGGCTATTGCTATTGACCAAGGAGAAATTTCCCCAGAAGACACCTACTTAGATGAAGGAGTAGTGGAAGTGGATGAATATAAAATCAAAAACGCGTTGGAGTCTGTCTATGGAGAAGTCACGATGGTTAATTGCCTAGAGTTCTCTGTTAACACGTGCATGACTTCTGTGTCGATGAAGCTTGGTAAAAAACTGTTTCACCGTATGATCAATCGATTTGGTTTCGGTAAAATTACAGGGATAGAATTGGAAGATGAACTTCCAGGAGAAATCTTGCCGTGGAAAAAGTGGTCTCAGGCACTGCTTGCTACTGCTGCGTACGGTCAGGGAATTTCTGCTACTCCCCTACAAGTTGTTACGGCGTGGTCAGCCCTTGCTAACGGGGGAAAGCTTATGCGTCCCTCTATCATCGATACAATTGAACATAGCGATGGTACGTTCGATATCTCTAAGCCATACGTAGTAGATCAAGTCATCACTGCAGAAACATCCGATACGATTACCGCGATGCTTACCTCTGTAGTTAACCAAGGGTTCGGTCGCAGTGCGAGTGTCGATGGATATCTCATCGCTGGTAAAACAGGTACATCGCAGATTGCGGGACCTGGTGGAAAATACGAAGCAGGTACTGGTGCAAACATCACATCGTTCGCAGGCTATGGTCCTATCGACAATCCAAAGTTTGTGATGCTTGTAAAATTTGATAGGCCGAAAGCAAAAGACATTGAGTTTGGTTCGCAGTCTGCGGCTCCTATATTTGGAGATATTGCTACGTTCCTGTTTGATTACTACGGGATTGCACCGAGTGAGGAGTAGCCTTTACATAAATGGCTTTATTTCTATGTCTGTTACAACTCCTAGAGCTTCAAGTTTCTTTTTTGTTGTCTCTGCTTCTTCCTCAAAAACACTAAACTGACCAGTCATAGTACTACTGTCATATTGAGCTGCAATACCGTTCATTGCTATTACTCCGCCAACTTCCAGAGCTTCTCCTTCATATGTAAATGTAATAGTTTTGAGTGCCATAGTTATTTAACGGTAACGGATTTTGCCAAATTGCGTGGCATATCAGGATCTTTTCCTCTTTTTACTGCAAGGAAGTACGCAAGTACTTGGATAGGGATCACATTTACAATTGCTTGAGCAACTCCTACATCTGGAACTTTAATCCATGTATCAAATGCTTCGTTATTCTCTGGGGCAATGGCGATAGTCTGTGCTCCTCTCGCTTTAAGTTCGATAGTATTACTGATGATATCAGGAGTAACTTCGTCGTTTCCAAGGAGTGCAATGCATGGAGTCCCCTCCTCTATAAGGGCGATAGGTCCGTGCTTTAGTTCTGATGCTGCAAACCCTTCTGCGTGAATGTAGCTTACCTCTTGGATCTTAATCGCACTCTCGAGAGCTATAGGATAGTTCCAACTCTTTCCAATGATATACAGATCTTCGTGGTGCTGAATTTCCTGCGCTACTTCTTCTAGGAAGTCGATGTAGCGTGGGTTTAACATGTCGTTAATACTGGATACGGTATTAAGGAGAAGAGTCTTTCCTTCGTGCAATTTGTCGTTCATCGCATGAGCAATCATCATGAGTACTGCCATCTGTCCTGTAAGAGCCTTCGTTGATGCTACCGCGCGTTCTGGACCCGCATTAATCAGTAGAGTGTAGTCTGCTTCTCTATCGATAGTAGAACCTTCAGCGTTTACGATCGCCAGTACTTTGGCACCTTTAGACTTTGCAACCTTCATCGCTTCTAGAGTATCTGCGGTTTCTCCACTTTGAGACACGACGATCATCAAGCTCTCGGGCTTAAGAAAATGGTGATGTACTTTAAACTCTCCGCCGGATGTTACGTTTACGTGGTGCTTTGCAATAACAGAGAAGAAATACTCCGCAGCCATACATGCTTTGTGTGCTGTTCCTGAACCGACAAGGAATGTTCCTTGAGCATTCTTGATCGCATCAGCAATGACTTTAATTTGATCGTCGTCTTGGTTAACCGCTCTAGCGATACTGTCTTTTTGCTCCATGATTTCTTTCAGCATGAAGTGTGCATATTCTCCTTTTTGTGCCTCTTCTACTGACCATGTAATTTCGATCTCTCTCTTTGGGTGCTCCTCTCCAGTTTCTAGGTCTGTAAATAGAATTGATTTCCCATCGGTAACGAGCATTTCTCCATCATCGAGATACTGCACAGTCTTGGTGTGCTCCATGAAGGCAGGAATATCAGAAGCGATAAAGTAGCCATCCTCCCCTACTCCAACAATGAGCGGGCTTCCTGTTCGTGTAGCGACCAGTGTGTTGCTTTCTGTGTGGAATGCGAGGATTCCGTAGCGACCATCAAACTTTGCACAGGCCTTACGTACGGCTGATGCGAAGTCTGGTGTGGTCTTCATCTCCTCTTCTATTATATAAGGAATCACTTCAGTATCTGTCTCACTCTTAAAGGTGTACCCCTTCTCTTTGAGTTCATTGCGAAGGCTCTGAAAGTTTTCGATGATACCGTTATGCACGACAGCGATCGTACCTGCTTCGTTGAGGTGCGGGTGAGCATTCATTGCAGTAACGCCTCCGTGGGTTGCCCAGCGTGTGTGAGAAATCGCCATGCCACAATCGTGTGCAAACTCAGATTCGTTTACGGCGCTGATTTTACCGATGTCTTTTTCGACAAGAACGGCGTCTCCTACTTTGCAAGCAACACCCCAGCTGTCATACCCTCTGTACTCCAAATTCTTCAACCCCTTCACCACAAGTTGTCCTGCGTTATTCCGGGAGCCGACATATCCAAATATTCCGCACATATGGCTTAAGAATGCGGATATACTACTGATTTTGTGTTAATAGTCAATGGAAGATTGAGTACCCAGCAGCTCTATGTATATTAATCCTTCTAGTATTTATTTGACCTGTAACCTAGCTTTCTCTAACCTTTCGCCGTTATGCCATTGATCAAATCAGCAATTAAGCGCGCAAGACAGAACACGGTCCGTCAGGATCGTCGTAAGCCTGTCAAAACCTACATGAAAACCATGATGAAGAAGATGGAGGATGCTGTAAAAGCAGGAAAGAAGGATGAGGCACTTAAAATGCTCTCTGAGACATACAAAGCTATTGATATGGCAGCAAAGATCAACATCTTGCACAAAAACACCGCTGCGCGAAAGAAGTCTTCTATGGCAAAGCTGGTAGCAACGAAATAAGTCCCTATACTCTAAGTATGCGAATCTTAGGTTTAGACATTGGTCTTCGGCGTACAGGAGTTGCATTTGCCGATAGTACGGATGACATTCTTTTTTCTTTAGAAACTATTCAACATAAGTCAGAAGAAGAGCTTATTGAGGCAATACAGAACATTGTCGCTGAGAAGTCTATAGAGGAAGTAGTTTTGGGCCTTCCCCTTCTTCTTTCTGGTGAAGAAGGATCTCAGGCAAAAATCGTTGTGAACATCCAGGAAAAGCTCAAAAATGAAGGAATTTCGTGCTCAGTACTCGATGAGCGCTATACAACGCCAAAAGCGGGTGATATGGACAAAGATGCTGCTTCAGCATGCGAAATCCTTGCCCTATGGCTTCAGAGAAAATAAATATAATGAATGTTGACATTCATAGGAAATGCTTTAAAATAAATCCCTTTACCTGTTCATTGGACATCTTCGTTTACCAAATGCACGTTCGCAATAACTATAACTATCCGTCTACACGAGCTTGCGTGAAATCTTTCAATCTTGTCAATATTATGGTAAAACGAGGGTTGTTCCTCCCCTAAGCACTCAATGTCTGACCAAGCTACTGCCACCGCACAGAAAAATGCAGGTCCACAAATTCAAGTGGATCTCCAAGAATTACTCGATAGTTTGTTCATGGTTCTCACCGATAAGGAGTCCATGGTCATCCAAAAGAGGTTCGCCTTAAATGGTGAACAGAAGCAGACACTCGAGAAGATTGGTAAGCATTTTAATGTCACACGTGAGCGTATTCGTCAGATCGAGAGCATTGCTCTTTCTAAGCTTAAGAGGACTGTAAGAACTACCCGTCTCGACGAGGTAAACGGACTAGCGAAAGAAATACTACGTAACAATGGAGGTCTTCTTCGTGAGGACAGGCTTATTACTGAATGCCTTAAAAGAATCGTTGGAGCTAAAGATGTAGACGGAGCTGTGCTTCGCCTAAGCTTCTCTATCGATCCTGATATGATCTCTGGTAGCAGGGCAAATAGCTTTATCTCCTTCTGGAGAATTGAGAGCCTTGCAATGGATGATGTCTCCGTAATCGTTAATAGCATTGTAAAGATCCTTAAGAAAAGAAAGAACTGTATGCAAACAGGTGAAATCGTCTCAGCAATCCAAGCACTTAACCTCTTTGATGGTCGTGTACCAAGCAGAGAGCTTATTGCAAGTTGTCTAGAAATTGACGAAAGACTCCGTGAGATCTCCGAAGGATGGGGACTTACCGAGTGGCGTTTTGTTCGTCCTCGTTCTATTCGTGACAAAGTTGAGATTATCCTAAGAAAGACTGGTGAGCCTCTCCACTTTATGGATATTGCAAACCGCATCAAAGACGCAGCATTCGATCACAAAAACGTAACAGTACAGGCAGTCCACAATGAGCTCATCCGCTATCCGCAGTTTGTGCTTATTGGTCGTGGACTTTATGCCCTTAAAGAATGGGGATACGAGCCTGGAACAGTTGCAGATGTTATCGAGAAGATACTCATCGAAAAAGGACCACTCAGCAAAAAAGAAATTATTTCAGAAGTTGCTAAACAGCGCACCGTTAAGGTGGGCACCATCAGCTTGAACCTCCAGAAAATGCCATACTTCAAGCGTGTTGGTCGTGCTGTATACGCCTTTGACCAAGAGTTGAAGAAATAATCATGAAGTCCTCAACGTTCCTACTATCGGTTCTTTCGGTAACACTCCTTTCGTCGTGTGGTGGAACTGTTCTTCCTCCCCTCCCCGGTGGTGAACAAACAGTGACCGGTATTTTAAAAGCCGCAGAGCTTTCTGCTGTTCGCAGAGGTTCACATATTATTGAGCAAGAAGGTGTTGATGTGTATTACGCAGAAAGTTCGCTCATAAATTTGCGAGAGTACCAGACAAAGCGTGTCACACTTCGAGGGAACTTTGAACACAACACCAACCCAGAAGATCTCCCCGTGCTCGTTGCGGAGTCTGTTGTCGATGTCGAAGAAACTTCGGAGGAACATGTCCTGTCTGTTATCGGAGTAACACTTACTACCCCTGTGCAGTGGAGACTGGTTAAGCGCGAGGGAAAATATCAGTTCCATCTAGAGGAAGAAGATGACGGCGCACTGCTAACAGTGTGGCAAGAGGTAGGTACCTTACTTCCTGATGGTGGAGTTCCTATTGTGGTTGATGCAACGCGTGCCACACGTCTGATAGATGACTTATCAGGAACACACATTGTTGCGGTTAAGAGAGAAGGGAAAATACTTCATCTTCGGTTTAGCCCTGGCACAAGGGCAAATGCCGATCGCCTTCGTGAGGACTTTATTGAAGTATTAAATTCTATTGAATTAAAATCAACAGGGTCATCTGGCTCAAATCCATCGTTTGGAACGGGTTCTTTAGGTACTCCATGTGGAGGGTCTGCAGGAATTCTCTGTCCGGAAGGTTCCTTCTGTGATGTGCAAAGTTTTGAGGATAATGTCGGTAAATGTAGGAAGTTGTAATTTACGAGTTAATGCAAGTTTACTAATTTCCATATAAGGAGGTGCATTTGGTATAGTGGACGGTAATATGAAATTACTTGTATCTTTACGTTGGTTTTCACTTTGCGCACTACTTATTCTAAGTGCTGTACTAGTAAATTCTAAGAGAGATGGGTCTCAAGCTTATCTCATTGCTCAATCTGGGGTTTGCATAAGTATGACCAATGGTGCGGCATGTATTAACACATACGAATGTAGAAGTGGTACATGCAGCGAAGGTATTTGTATAAGTGATTCTGTAGATACCATATGCCCAACTTGTCCTGTTAATACTGTCTGCAGCGCTATAAGTTCTATTGCATGTGAATGTATTCCAACGAGCGGAGGAGGCTTGCCAGTTTGTGGAAATGGAATCCTTGAGAGCGGAGAGACGTGTGACTACGCAGGTACAGGTAATAATAATCCTGCAGGAAATGCCTGCAGAGCTCCAGGATCGGGTATTACAGGATGCGCTTACTGTGGAGATGGTGCTACACAAACTCCAGAGAACTGTGATGAAGGAGGAAATAATGTCAGTGGTACCGGAGTGGACTTTCGTACTGCTGTTTGTAGATCCAATTGCAAGCGATGCGGCGATGGCACAGTAGATTATGCAGATGGCGAAACGTGTGAGCCTGGTCGCAATGATCTTATTAACGCGAATGCAGATTGTCGAAATGATTGTACAGCATGTGGTGATGGTGTAGTTCAAGCAGAAAATGGTGAGCTTTGTGATAACCATTCTCAATTTAATGGTTCAAATGATTTGCGAGTAAATCCGGATCAATGTTCGAGTGAGTGCACGTACTGTGGAAATGGAATCTGTGATAATGGTGAAGTGCAATCGGTTTGCATTCCAGGTATTCCATGTGGTCGCCAGGAACCACCCAATGTTTGTAGAGTAGATTGCGGTATAGATTATTGTCCTGATGATGATACTAAAGATAATCCAGGTATATGTGGTTGTGGCATCGCTGATACCGATAGAAATGGAGATGGGCAAGTCACGCACAATCCAGATTGTTTTGTATGTGATAGAGCAAGGGACTGTCCTAGTAGAGCTGCTGAGTGTAAGACTTCCTCTTGTGCAAATAACTTTTGTACCTATGCAAATGCATGCACAGGGCATACGACCTGTTCCTCTGGGCAGTGTGTAAATCTTCCCTGTACAAACGACTCTCAATGCAGTGCGCCAAATCGATATTGTAACGTCTCTACTGGTGCATGCACACCATGTAGATCTCCTTCTACACAAGAGCAGTGTCCAGGTGCAGATGGAAGTGGTGACCCAATTTGCTGCGCTATTGGTCGATGTACAGCCAACATAAATCAAACGTGCTGGAATCAGTGTTATGCAACGTATACAAATGAGTACAGTGCTTGCAATGTGAATTCCACGAATGCACAAGATTTACAGGATTGCTATGATGCAGCAAATCAGACCTATCAAAATTGCACTAATGGATGTGCTACAACTAATACATGGAGATGTAGCACATCTGATGATGATGACGACGGGAATGGTGGTACTGTTGGAGGACCTAATTGTGATAGCCTCCCCGGATGTGCAGCTGAAATCTGTAGAGGAAACATCTTTGTCTGTGAAGATAATACACAGTGCACACAGGATTACTGTAATTCCGGAACAGGTGTGTGTATTCATCAGCCATGGATTGTTCCGATTGTAGGCTGCCAAAATTCAGGCAACGGTGGTGCAGCTGGCGGTGGGCAATCTGGGGGTGGAGATGATGACGATGATAATGCCTCATGTCCTATTCTCGTGTGTAATAGTAATACCGGTTCGTGCATTGCAGTTGGTGTAACAAGTAACTGTAATGGTGTTCAAACACAGCAGCAGTGTGATGCAGCATGTAACGGCCCTTCTAATAGCATCGCCTCTACCTCATCGACATCTTCTACCTCTTCTAATTTATGCGGCAATGGGGAGATAGATCCTGGTGAACAGTGTGAGCCGACTAATAATATTTGCCTGGATGGACTTTCTTGCAATGCAACAACTTGCCAGTGTGGTCCTCCTGTTACACCTCCTCCGAATAGTGAAGCTTCTAGCTCTGCCGTGAGCTCAAGCTCCTCCTCTTCTTCTAGTTCTTCTACAAATTCAGTGTCTTCATCCTCTTCTTCACTAGGAAATTCTTCTTCATCCTCTTCTGTTACAAGCTCACTAGCGTTCTCTTCCGAGCTCTTATCATCAGAGTTCTCTGAAAACTCTTTCGCTTTCTCATTTTCCTTCTCTCAGTTCTCGCTTGTAAACTCTTCATTGGATTCACAGATTTCTTTTTCTCTATCTTCAACTACTTCAGAGGTCTCATCGGAAGCATCTTCCTCTTCTCTGGTCGCCTTCTCTTTGTCGAGTTCTTCAATTTCATCCAGCTCCTCTAGTTCCTCAAGCTCAAGTTCTTCATCTTCTAATTTAAGCCTTTTTCTTTCTCTTCCTTCTACTAGTTCATCAAGTAGCTCTTCATCCGAATCCGATAGCACATCTTCCGATTCTTCTATTTCTTCTTCGGATATCTCTCTGTCACTTTCTTCTGGTATGAGTAATCCATTCTCATCTCAGCGTTCCAATTTTGATGAAGATGACGACGATGGAGATGGAGATGACGATGATAGTATCATCGATAATGATGATAACGACGATGGCGATGGTGACGGTGACGATGGTGATTCTGATAATGACTTCGATGACGACGATGGCGGCAGCACTGTTATTGTTGTTCGTAGGGGTCGCAATCCCCCACCTCCACCATCTCAAACACAAGGCGTCTGTTTTGAAGATCAGTGTATTCAGGTATCAGGGGTAGATGAGGATGAATGTAACATTGCTATGAATTGTGGCGTTGGAACGCACTTAGAATGTAAAAGAGGTGCTTGTACAGAAGTTCCAGGGTCTGGTGGTAATGAATGCTCAGATGATATTGGCTGTAATGAACACAGTATCTGCCAAGGCCTTGCGTGTGTTGTTGTTGCAGGTAAAGGCGAGAGTGAATGCTTCTCTGTTCGAGATTGTTTCTTCAGAAAAGATCCCCCTTCTCAAGTTCTTGCTGAGGAAGAGATTATCCGTGTTCTTGATGATAAAACACCAGTGGCGATCTGTGGAAATGGTATAACTGAGCCACCCGAAGAGTGTGATGATCGCAATAGTATTAATGGTGATGGATGCAGCGGTCTTTGTAGGCAAGAATTACTTGATAGTACCTATTGCGGTAATGGCTTCTTAGAACGTGGTGAGGAATGTGAAGATGGCAATATATTCTCTGGAGATGGGTGCTTTAAGTGTGTTCTTGAAGAGCGCTCCCAAACACTTGTAGCCTCAGCATCGATCTGTGGTGATGGTATTTTAGCCGGCAGAGAAGAATGCGATGATAGAAACCGACGAGATAACGACGGTTGTAGCTCAACGTGCTTATTGGAGATTGGAATCTGTGGCGATGGTCGCATTCAAACGATGCTTGGAGAACAGTGTGAACCATCCACGCATAGCCCTTCTCTTGAATATCAATGTCGCAACTGCCGATTCTTCTCCACTCGTTGTGGTGATGGGAATCTTGATGCAGGTGAAGAGTGTGACAAAGGAGCTCTTAACTCCTCTTCTCCAGATGCTGCTTGCCGCCCAGACTGTTCACTCTCTCGCTGTGGTGACGGTGTCCTAGACTCTGCGGAGCAATGTGATGACAGCGGTCGTATAAACGGAGATGGTTGTGATAGATTCTGCAGGATAGAAACGGACGAATCATCTTCCTCTTCTTCTCTGCAGACACAAGTTGCAGGACAAAACTTCCAGTATCAAACACAGCAGCAACAACTTTTGGCGCAGTACTATGCACAGTTTGGATCCAACATTCAATTCCCAGGACAAGCAAACTTTCAACAACTCCCCTACCAGCTACCTCTTGCGCAGTTGCAACCACTAGTTCAGTCGCAAGCTCCTATTGGAGATACGGGGCCTGCTGCCGTTGCAGTGATTGGTGCGGGAGCTGCTGCGGGATTCTCGTGGATAAGGCGCAAACGAAAATAATCTTACAACCCGAAGGTGTACGTCTCGCAATATCACTTGCTTGATTCTTGGGTGTACGGGTGTACACTTCGTGAACCATCAGCCGACGCACCTACGGCGCTATGGCCGACGCGTCACCCTTCCGCCCTCTTCCTTCTTCTATCATGATCACACAAGACCGACTCGCACCACCAACATTCAAGTCCAGCTCTGTGGTTATAGATTGGAGCAAGGACAACATGCAAAAGAAGTATGACTCCGCATCGTTGCTTACTTGGGTGCAAAGCTTTCCTTCCAGAGATGATGTGCACATCTATCTTGGGAATGTTTCTTTCCATGGAGACCGCATGCTTATGCGTCAGCTTCAGGCTCTTGGTTGCACGGTGACATCAAGGCAGTATCAGGGGTAATTCTGTTGTTAATTTTTACAACAGTTATTTCGTCGCAGCGCCTATAATATGAGGTTTGATGTGCGAAAGATATCCTCCGAGATTCTTTTTTCTGTATGCAACAGACTCAAATCCAGCATTTTTCATGTTTACTCCTCCTATCTCGCGGTTGCACTGGCAGCCATTAAATGCTGCAGCGTGCAATCTTCTGACTATATTTTGCATAACTCGAAGTGTCGTTCCTTGCTCTGCTGCTACGTGTTCCAGAAAAAGATACTGCCCTTCGGGCTTTAGTACTCTTAGAATTTCCCTGAGAGACTGTTGTACATCTGCGACAGAGCACAGCACATGTGTTGTGATGACTGTATCGACACTTTCATCATCGAGAGGCAGCTCCTCGGCACTACTTCTTCGAATATCAATTTCTATACCAAGCTCAGCTGCATTCTCTAAGATATATCTTTCCATTGCTTCATTTGGCTCTACAGCAATTACTTTAACTCCGTCGGGATAGTATTGCATGTTGCTTCCGGTTCCCATTCCTATTTCTGCAACAGTACCATTCGCCCGAGCAAACAAGTGCTGTTTAGTTTCTCCGAGTATTTTGTCTCGCCTCTCTTCTGTATTTTCAGTGAACCACGCGAAGAGTTTTTGGTTGAGTGAGGGCATAGTCAAATTGTAGCAGGTGTACAAACACACACCAACCCAAAGGTGTACGTCTGACAAGTGCAGTTTATTGACGCTGTAAGCATATCTAATTATTGTGGTGGACAAGCATACACCTTCCCGAGTCGACGGGCTTCGGAAGTGTTGCTCCAAAAATTCCATATTCCCTAATCCCCCACTTCCCATTACTATTATGACGAAAACTACTTCCGCAACTCCAACCATGACTGACCCTAAAGCAACTGAACCATCAATCATCGAAGCAGCTATCAAAGAGAAGGCAAAAGAGAAGCCTGCCAAGAAGGTAGATCCACTAGAAGCTGCTAAAGATGATGCGATTTCAGCTGCACTCTCTCACATAGAAAAAGAATACGGTGAAGGAGCCATTATGAAAATGGATGAGAACACGCATCGTCACATAAAGCGTTACCCATCTGGTTCTCTTACACTCGACCTCGCTCTTGGAGGAGGAATCCCAGAAGGACGTATTATCGAGATCTACGGACCAGAAAGTTCTGGTAAGACTACGTTGTCACTCCACGCTATTGCAGAGGTGCAAAAGAAGGGTGGACGCGCTGCATTTATCGACGCAGAGCACGCACTTGATGTGCAGTACGCTAAGAAGATCGGTGTTGATATCGATGCACTCTTGGTGTCGCAGCCTGACTGTGGAGAGCAGGCACTAGAAATTTGCGAGACACTCGTTCGTAGTGGAGCTATAGATATTGTTGTTATCGACTCTGTAGCAGCGCTTACACCAAGGGCTGAAATTGAAGGAAACATGGGTGACGCACAAATGGGACTTCAAGCTCGTCTCATGAGCCAAGCTCTCCGTAAGCTCACTGCGATTGTTTCTAAGAGCGGAACGTCTGTGATCTTCATCAACCAGATCCGTATGAAGATTGGTGTGATGTTTGGTAGCCCAGAAACAACTGCAGGAGGACAAGCTCTTAAGTTCTACAGTTCTATCCGCTTAGATGTTCGCCGCGTAGATAAGATCCTCGAGAAGATACCCGGAGAAGAAGGCAAAGCCTCGCAAGAGATTGTGGGGAATAAAACCCGAGTCAAAGTTGTTAAAAACAAAGTAGCCCCTCCTTTCCGCCAAGCAGAATTCGATATTCTCTACGCTCAGGGAATTTCTAAAGAAGGCGACATTCTAGAGCTTGGTGTCAAGTACGGTATCTTGGAGAGGTCCGGAGCGTACTACCGTCACGGTGAAGACACGATTGGACAGGGTAAAGAGCAAGCTCGTATCTTCCTTAAAGAAAACAAGACACTTTCAAACAAGCTTGAAAAAGAGATTCGTAAAGCAGCAGACCTGTAATTTTCCACAGGTTATCCACAGTGCACTCACAGGGTTTTGCAACGCCGCCTATCAAGTGGAGATCACGCAAGACCCTTTAGTTGTAAGTTAGTACATTTAGCTTAGAATCAGTCTCCTCGTATGCCGTCTGCAAAGTCCACCACAGAGCCCTTAGTTCAAACGCAACCTCATAGCACGGAAGCGGAAAGAACGGTGATTGGTGCTTTACTCCTCGATCCTGAGGCAATCATTAAGATATCTGATTTTCTCAAGACCGAGGATTTCTACGACCCGATCTACCGCGACATTTATGGCGCGATAATGGGTCTGTATAGCAGCCATGAACCAGTGGACTTTGTAACGGTTACGTCGAAACTGTCTGATAACAAAAAGCTCCAAGAAATTGGAGGATCAGCATTTTTGGCACAACTGACATCTGAAGTACCGACTTCCTCTCATATCTATCAGTACGGACAGATTGTAAAAACTAAAGCTGTTCACCGTCGAATTATTAAAGCAGGGCAAAAGATTGCAGGGCTTGGATTCACAGAAGACAAACCGGTAACAGAACTCTTGGATGAGGTAGAGAAAACAGTATTTGAAATTAGTAATACATTTCTTAAAGATAAGTTCGTTCACATTAAGCAGATTCTGGAAGAGCGTTACGAACGTTTTGCAGAAATGCACGAATCTGATGATGACCAAACAAAAGGAGTGTCGACAGGGTTTACAGGTCTTGATGGAAAGCTATCCGGATTTCAACCGAGTGACCTCATTATTCTTGCTGCTCGTCCTTCTATGGGAAAAACAGCTCTCGCACTAAACATTGCTCAGCATGCAGCTATCAGAGAAGGCAAAAGTGTCGGGATCTTTTCACTGGAAATGAGTAAAGAACAGCTTGTTGACCGTCTATTCGCCTCCATGCTTGGAGTTGATAGCTGGAAACTTCAAAAAGGGAAACTTGAAGACACGGACTTCCAAAACATGGGACCGATTATGGATGAGCTTAACAAAGCAAATATCTTCATCGACGACTCAGTTGCCTCTTCTATTCCAGAGCTTCGTGCAAAGGCGAGGCGTCTACAGATGGAGCACGGTCTTGATATGCTAGTCATCGATTACTTGCAGCTCATGAGTACAGGAAACGCTTCTTATGCTGGTAACCGTGTACAAGAAATCTCAGAGATCTCCCGAGCACTTAAGCAAATTGGTCGAGAAATGCATATACCGGTTCTTGCTCTGTCACAGCTCTCTCGTGCTGTAGAAAGTAGGCCGGGTAACATTCCACAACTTTCTGACCTTCGAGATTCAGGTTCTATCGAGCAAGATGCCGATGTCGTAATGATGATGTACAGAGAGGATTACTACGAGGAAGACTCCGACAGGCCAGGTCTAACAGACGTGTATATCAGGAAGCACCGTAATGGACCAATTGGTCGTGTAGAACTCATGTTTAAGAAAGACCATCTACGCTTTTATGATGTCGATAAAGCGCATTCGCAAATGCAATAATTAGTGGTATGCTTCAGCGCCTATGCAAGTTGCTTTCATACCTGTTCGGCCAGAAATCACGATCCCCGAAACACTTATCTACGGTGCCTTTGCCTTTATACTTGGCCTAGCACTTACGCCGTGGTTTATAGCTTTTTTGCGCAAAAACAAGATGGGGAAGCAACTGCGAGTTGAAACTGTTGATAGTAGAGAGGCAACGGTATTTCGTACGTATCACAAACATAAGTTTGGTACTCCTACGATGGGAGGACTCTTAATTTGGGGGTCTATTCTCTTAACGGTTTTACTTTCTCGAGTACTTTCACTCACAGGACTTGTAGAACACAGTTTGTTGCAACGAGGTCAGGTATACCTACCACTCTTTATCTTGGTATCTCTTGGAATTTTGGGTGGAGTGGACGATTATCTGAATATTATAGGATCAGGAAAGAAGAAAGGCCTCGATTGGTTACCAAAACTTACGTCACTTCTCATTATTAGTGGTATTGCAGCACTTTGGTTTTACTTTAAGTTGGGATATGACCAGATCTATGTCCCCTTCTCTGGTCCATGGCATGTAGGACTACTCTATATTCCAATCTGCATGTTTATTATTGTAGGGACTGCTAATGCAGTAAATGTTACCGATGGTCTTGATGGCCTTGCTGCAGGACTTCTTATTATTGCCTTTGGTTCATTTGGATTACTCGGTTACATCGAAGGTCTCGATGTGCTCGCAGCGTTTTGCTTCGTTGTCGCAGGCGCAATTGCTGCGTTCTTGTGGCATAACGTCCCACCTGCTCTCTTCTTTATGGGAGATACAGGGTCACTGGCACTTGGTGGAACTCTTGGAGTCATTGCGATGATGACGGATCATATTCTTGTATTGCCGCTTGTTGGGTTTATCTTTGTTATCGAGATGCTTTCTGTAATCATTCAGCTTACAAGTAAGAAATTTAGAGGAGGAAAGAAAATATTTAAAGCAGCTCCTATTCACCATCACTTTGAGGCACTTGAGTGGGGTGAAAGCAAAGTAACAATGCGACTTTGGATCGTTGGATCGTTTATGGCGTTTGCAGGTGTGGTAGTTTCAGTGTTTGGTTAAGTAAACTTCTCACTTCTATATAAGAAGGGATACTGTTTTTACGCAATAGGATAGGATTGCTTGATTTGATATAGTTAAGGGTAAGATGCGTCTAAGAACAATTTTTGTGCTCACCGGCTTCGCAATACTGTGTGTATCACCAATTGCACAGGCTTCAGTATCAACAGATAGCCTTGAGGGTTATTGGAAACTTGATGATGGTTCGGGCACTAGTGCTATAGATTCATCAGGGCATAGTAGAACTGGAACGCTAACTAATACTCCCACTTGGGCAGTTCCATCATCCCCTACTATAACTTTCACCGACCCGTATGGTTTAAGTTTTAATAAGGCAAGTTCTGAGTATGTAAATATTGGATCCACAGCTACCTCTGGTGCATTTCCTAGAACGTATAGTGTTTGGATAAATACCTCTGATGCTGTCGGTTCTACTTATCGAACATTTTTGAGCGAAGGTAATTCCGGCAGTGCTAACCCCTCTGTTCATCTTCAGCTTGTAGAAGATAGTGATGCCACCTGTACAACAGATGATTCGTTTAAGGCATACATCTCTGATGACGCTAATAACAATGCTCAACTATGTTCAAGTACTGCATTTAATGATGGCGCTTGGCATCACATCGCACTTGTTAGCAGTGCTGGAAATAGTCATGAATTATTTGTAGACGGTACGTCTGTCGATACGGATACGACATCTCTAGGTGCGACCACCTTTAACTCCGTAGTTATTGGAGCTTTGCAGAAAAATGGATTGGACCAGTACTATGATGGCCAGGTAGATGATGTCCGTATCTATACGCGTGCACTCTCTGACTCAGAAATTTCTGTGCTTGCAGGAGGAAATCACACAGCAGCAACATGGGATGGCTCTACTGATACAGACTGGGAAACAGATGCCAACTGGGACATAGGCTCAGTTCCAGATCCCTTCAACCACATCTTTATTCCAGACACTCTTTCTGGGCCTGTACTAGGTGAACGTGCATCTGGAGCATCACTCACCATTGAAGCAAATGGTTTTACAGGATCGTACGTTGATCTTCATGGATTTGATTTTGAACTTGTTGAAGGTGGTGAATTACATGGTGGTGGTACGTTACGGCTTCTAGGGTCAGAAAGTATGAATATTGCTAATCTCGGCACAGCTTCTACTGGATCAGTTCTCTATTATGGAACAGGCAGCTATACAGGCCTGGCTGCTGGAGATAGCTATAATGATTTATTCATTAATGACGGGTTACTTGGCTACTGGAATTTTGATGCCTTGGAAGGGAGTTATCTACCAGATAGTAGTGGGTATGATCGTGATGCAACAAGAGTTGATTCACCAAATGATCCTTCAATTTCTTCAACTACTGCTCCCACAGATTACTTCAATAGATACTCAATGGAATTTGATGGGAATGACTACATCACCCTTGGAGATGTTACGTTTTTAGATGGTCTTTCAGAGTTTTCTGTCTCCGCTTGGTACCATGTTCCAGATACAAGTGGGCAGTATGCTATAGCTGCTAAATGGGTTGATGGGTCCCTTGGGAATGCGAGAAACTTTCTGATTGATGTTTCCGGTGGAAACTTGCGAGGTTTTGGGCCAGGAACTTCCAGTGTTACTTCATCAACATCCACAACTGCAAATCAGTGGCACCATGTTACATTTGTAAAGACCTCTACTACTCAGCTTTTGTACCACGATGGTTTTTTAGCTGATAGCGATGCCAATGCAAATAGTGTCACAAATAATACTGAACCTCTTCTTATTGGTGCAAAAACTGATAGTGATACTGTCAGCGCATACTTAGATGGCTTTATTGATGATGTTCGCATCTACGATAGACCTCTGCGCGCAGAAGAAGTATCAGCTCTCTCTGCAGGACATATGCCAGCTACTGCATCTGGCACATTCACACTCGATGCCAATCTTGCAATTGCAAATAATCTAATTCTAGCCTCTGGAGACCTTGATGTATCTGGAACAGACTATGCAGTTACCGCCTCAGGATCATGGCTTAATTACGGAGGACAATTTAGCCCGCAGTCAGGAACAGTTACCCTAGAAGGGTCAGGTGATTCAGATGAAGAGATTCGCTCTGGAGGACAGGCTTTCAATAATCTTACTTTTACAAATTCTTCAACGTGGACCTTAAGAGATCTTCTTGACGTTGATGGTGTCATTACTCTTTCATCTGCGACTATAGATGCATCGACAGACAGCTATTCTATTCACGCACACGACTTCGACCAAGCCAGTGGAACGGTTACTCCTAGATCTGGACTGGTTGTGCTTAATGGCTCTTCTAATGTGACGTTTACTTTTACTTCTACTCTGAACGAATTACAAATTGAAGATCCTACAGAAGACGGACTAGTCGGTTACTGGAAGTTGGACGAGTGTCAGGGTAATAGTGTTATAGATTCTTCTGGTACTGGAAATGATGGAACACTTGCAGGTACAGCTGGTCCACCTGCTTGGTCTGGTTCTGGTTTGCCTACTGCAATTTCTTTTGATAATCCATGCGCACTTAATTTTGATGCGGAAGATAGAGTAGTAGAAATTCCTGATGACAATACTTTAGATCTTGGAGATGAGTTTACTCTATCTGGATGGGCGAAGTTTGATGACTTTGATGAGACCTATATGTTCTTAATTTCGAAAGATGGAGCAACTAACTCTGATGATACCTATGCATTCGGAGCTCGACTTCAGAAGTTATACGTCGCTATTAATGATGGTTCATGGGCAGAATACAGCGCAAATACAACACTTGTAGCAAATGTATGGTATCACTTAGCGGGAGTGCGTAATGCAGACGACACACTCGATTTGTATGTCGATGGTGTACTTGATGGTACTTTTACTTCAGTAAAGTCGCCTAAGAATGTTTCAACACCTGTAACACTTGGACAAAGAGATCAGGCAGCACTTGAACTCGATGGAACGATTGATGATCTAAGAATATACAATCGCTCTCTTACTCCTATAGAAGTTCGTCGACTTGCAAACGGACAATATGCAAATGGAGCACTTAGCACTGCTACATTTACACTAGGTGGAAATCTCGATCTTGATACGATGACTATTTTATCTGGAGTAGCTGGTGCAGCATCTAGAACTCTAGATGTCTCTGGTGACTGGAATAACTACGCAGGATCTGGCAGTTTTACGGAGGGAACCTCAACTGTAGATTTTGATGGATCTTCAACCCAAAATGTCCGGGGTTCTACTGAGTTTTACAATTTAGAGGCCTCGACGACGTCTACACAAACGATCAACTTTGGATCTGGTACAACGCAATTCATTTCAAATCTCCTGACGCTTACAGGTCAAGCAAGTAATCTTCTTACTCTAGCACCTCTTACTACAGCTATTGAATGGCTTATTGATCTTGGAGCAAGTGCTACACAATCCATCTCTTATCTTAGTGTTAGCTACAGTGACGCATCAGAAGGTGAAGAGATCGATGCCTCTGATGGAACAAGTACAGATGGAGGCAATACTACAAATTGGAATTTTGGATCATCAACTACATCTACTTCTGGAAATGGTGGTTGGCGTAGTAACAAACAGGCTATATCTAAATCACAAGGTGGCAGTGAAGTAGGAACACGATTTTCATCTATAGAAGCTCCTACGCTTGCAGCAGTTGGAATTGCAGATGACGTCACAGAAGGAACTAAAAACTTTATAGGTGGCATACTCGATCCTTCTATGCGTACCTATATCGTCGAAGATCCTTCCCGTCGTGTTAAAGAAGTTTTGATGCTCTGACTAGAAGGTTTAATCAGGGAATCATTGAATTTAGAACTGCTCAAAACGAAGCTGCTACAGCCTACAAAACAGCCGCTCCGAAAAATTCTGATAACCCACAACGCGCTGAGCGATTTGCAGAACTACTTACAGCGTCTGCCATTGGTGAACGCAGAGGCCTTCTTGTTGCTACTGTTAAATCCGAACAAGTGGTATTTGCAGACGTACCTGTAGATAGTTGGTTTGCACCATTTGTCTCTTCTGTAATTTCTGAAGAAATTGCTACAGGGTACGAGGACGAGCAGGGAAACCCTACTGGCCAGTTCGGTGCTATAAATCCTGTAACTCTAGCAGAAAGCCTCAAGATGTCATTACAGGCTGCATCATTAGAACTAACAGCAGGTACCCCAAGAAACATCAGTGCAGAAGGATCGTGGGCAAGTAGCTTTGTTGCTCAGGCAGAATCAATGAAGCTTGATGTGTTTACCCCTGATCGTAATGTTCATGAAGCAGCGACGAGATCCGAAGTTGTACATACTATTTTGCAGGTTCTAGGCCTTCCTGTTGCTCCAAATAGCAGTTCTCCATTTACAGATCTTCCTGCAGGCCACAAATATGCAAAATCTATCTCTACTGCATATTTATATGGAATTATGACAGGTGACACCGATTCCGAGGGGAATCCTCTTGGTACAGTTCGTCCAGATGACACGATCAATAGGGCTGAAGTATCTAAAATGATTGCTCTGATTAAGGATTTGTTCAAGAAATAGGGATTGTAATCTATTAGACAGTGTTCAAGAGGAATGGGTTGCATAGCGCGAATGATCCCCTATTATGTCCGCACATGAAACGCATTGCCATTAATGGCTACGGTCGAATCGGCCGAAATGTGCATCGTCAGTTACTTGAGCACTACGGTGACAGCGTGGTGGTTGTTGGTGTAAACGCATCCTCTACTTCAGAGATGCGCGCGTACTTATTAAAGTATGACTCTTTGCACGGAAAATTTACTGGAGATGTAGAAGTAAAGGATGAAGAGCATATGATTGTGAATGGACAAGAAGTTCGAATCGTTAAAGAAAAGGACCCCGCTAAGTGTCCGTGGAAAGAATTGAAGGTAGATATAGTTATAGAGTCCACTGGTCACTTTACAACGACCGAGAAAGCATCTGGACACATTAAGGCAGGTGCAAGTCGTGTAATAGTCACTGCGCCAATGAAAGATGACACTCCTACATTTGTATTAGGGGTAAATGATGAGGGACTGACTGGCGAAATGCCGATTATCTCTAATGCTTCTTGTACGACAAACTGTATTGCCCCTGTTATTAAGGTAATGCACGAAAACTTTGGTGTTGCCAATCTTCTCGTAAATTCTGTGCATGCATTTACAGCTACACAAAATCTATTAGATAACAAAGGAGACGGAAACGACCTCCGCAGAGCTCGAGCTGCAACACTTTCGATTATCCCGACAAAAACTGGTGCTGTTAAAGCCTGTGCAAAGATCTTCCCAGAGCTTGATGGTAAAATTGATGGAATGGCATTCCGTGTACCAGTACCTACGGTAAGTTGTTCCTATATGGCGTTTGTTCTAGAAAAAGATGCCTCAGTAGAAGAGATTAACGCAGTACTCAAAAAAGAAGCTAAAGGTGAGCTTAAAAATGTTCTCGCAGTATGTGATGAGCAGTGTGTTTCTATCGATTTCATGACAGACCCTCATTCATCAATAGTAGATTCGACGTTCACCAAGGTAGTTGACGGCAAAACTGTTCAACTTCTTGCCTGGTACGACAACGAGTGGGGTTACGCGATGCGTGTCACAGAACTCCTCCAGAAAGTAATTTCCTTTATGAAATAATGGGTAAAGCAGATTCTTGTCCGGCACCAACTAAGCCAAACCTAAACTGGCACCTTATTAATCACAGTAAGGCAGATCACGACCTAAGACACCTCATTGTCGACTTATCACGCGCCTGTAAGTACATCAGTTATGCTATTCAAACAACAGAAGCAGGTCTAGCTGGAACAAAAAATGAATTTGGAGAAGACCAACTAGCCTTGGATGTATTGGCTGACAATTTGATTCGAGAATTTCTTTGTGAATCTGGTCTTGTCTGTTGTTATATCTCAGAAGAGCAACCAGATATCGTAGAATTGGATCCTGAAGGTCAATACAGTGTTGTATTTGACCCTCTCGACGGCAGTTCACTTGTCGATGCAAACTTCGCAATTGGTTCAATATTTGGTATCTACAAGGACGGTAATGTTATTGGCGCTACACCACGTGAGCAAGTAGCTGCTATGTATGTACTGTACGGACCACGAACTCTTCTTGTTGTGTCTCTTGGAAATGGCAAAGGTGTGCACGAGTTTATCTTGAATGACGTTGGAGAATTTGTACTTTTGCGTGATCACCTTGGTATAGGAGACGACGCAAAAAACTACAGCCCAGGAAACCTGCGAGCAATTACTACGAATCCTGGATACAAAAAGGCGATTGATAGTTGGCAGGAAGAAGAGAAAACTCTCCGATACTCAGGTTGTATGGTTGCAGATATTCACCATATCCTTAGTAAGGGCCAAGGAGTGTTTAGTAACATTGGTGGTGGTGAAGGGTCTAAGTACCCTGATGGAAAACTTCGTCATGTCTTTGAATGTGGACCATTCGCCTTCCTTGCGGAAGAAGCAGGAGGTGCAGCATCTGATGGAACTATGGCAATTCTCGACAAAGAAATTACGTCTGTAGATCAGCGCACACAAATAATTATTGGATCAAAAAACGATGTTGAATCGGTGGCTTCGCTTGTCAGCTAGTTCCAGTACGGTTCCTGCTGCAGCTTATCTATAGCGACATCGAGTTTGATGTAGTCTTCTGTGTCTTTGTCTTTTACCTTTCCTTTGAGTTTGTAAATCTTGCACATTGTTTTATAGCTCCCCCATGGGTAGTAACGAATTCTTGGTTTTCTAAATGGCTTGCGTGGCTCTTCACCTTCTGCGAGTTTCTTTTCAACCCTTGGCCATTCTTTAGGTAGAGCATTTCCATCCTTATCCCAATCAACGAGAGCAACAGCCTGCTTTAAGTCTGGGTCGACATAGACAAAATCTTCGTTGCTGAATTCTTGATCGCTCATAAAGGTATACTACAGAGTCTGAAGGGATATTGCTTCTTTATTTATATATATTGTGGTCTTCTGGCTGAGAAGATGGTGGAGGTGGAATACTACTACTCTGAGGTTCTGAGTGATCAAAGATGTCCTTAACAGCCGATTTACCTGCTTCTTTGTACAGAAGTAATGAATACAGGCTACAAATAATACTTCCTACCAATGTGCCATAGAGCCCAAAGTGTATCTGTAGACGGCTAAATTCAAAGGTAAACTTGGTGAGGACAGACCATATTGCCACAGTAAGAAGACTTGAAAGAAGTGCTGCCAATAGCCGTACGAGGTCTTTATTGCCACGCTTCACTATCTGAGGTCCACCAGTAAGAGGAACCAGAGTAATAAGGATGATGTAAGCATTCAAAAGTAATACCGTAAGGCCAATAAATGAGGTGAAGAACCCGAGGCCCGTATAGGTTATAACCTTTCCACCAAGCCATTCTCCTCCTACCCACGGAAAGAACACTGATACAAATGCTGCTATCGAAGCACCATTAAGTATCTGCTCTTCTAGAGGTAACGCCTTAAACTTACTGAATGCTCTATTTGGCATAAGGAAATCATAGCATTACACTTGTTTTCGTGAAACTTGTAATTGATGCCAGAGAAGCTTTTACCCAAAAGAAAGCTGGAAAAGGCCAGTGGACAAAAGGATTTCTTGATGAACTTACCACAAGAGATATAGATTTAACCGTTCTTACGCACACATCGCAGAATGTAGAGAGTACAGTCGCATTTTCTGGAAAATTACTTTGGCACTTAGCAGCGAGTAAATTTGCGAAGATATCTCAGTGTGATTTCTATATCAGTCCTACGAGCTTTATTGCTCCATATCTTTTAAAGAAGAAAGTAAACACCGTTCCAATCATTCATGATCTCATTGCATTTTCCGATGAACCACATGAGAGAAGAGCAAAGTTTATTGAACGCCTTCTTATTAATAAGACGGTGATGAATGCGAAGCATATTTGTACTGCGTCCGAATCTACTCGCCAGGATCTACTCAAAAAGTTCCCGAACCTTTCGCCAAGCTCTGTTACTTCGATATTCGCAGGTCCGATGTTTGTGCAAATGCCGCAGGCTGTTCCTGACCAAAAAACAATTCTTTGTGTTGGAACTCTCTGCCCGCGTAAAAATCAAGAAAGACTAATTAAAGCATATGCCGCATTACCACAACATCTTAAATCTCAATATAGATTAGTGTTAGTAGGAGCTCGTGGTTGGGATGATGCAGAGATTTTGCGACTTTCTCGTATTACAGAAGGTGTTGAATGGAAAGATTATGTATCTGATGAGGAGTATCAATTATTACTTTCGACTGCAACGGTGTTTGCGTATCCATCTTTGTATGAAGGTTTTGGAATGCAAATACTCGATGCACTCCAACGTGGTATTCCAATACTGACATCTAACAGAGGAAGCCTAAAAGAAGTCACAGGAAATGCGGCAGTGGTCGTAGAGCCAGAAAGCGTTCAGTCTATTACTACAGGACTTCAGACATTACTTGAGAGTGCGAGTCTACGATCAGAATATGCCTCAAAAGGGCCTATTCAAGCAGAAATATTCACCTGGAAAAGAACTGTCGATCTTTTCTTAGAAGCGATTGAATCCGCCGTATACTAGCACCAATGGCAAAATATAACCGCGTCGGCATTACCGTAAAATCTGGACTTGAAGACAAGTGCAAAACTGTGGATACGATTGTATCCATTGTTGAAGGAGCAGGTGCTACCGTATTCATGGATCCAAAAAGAGTAGGAGGAATAGATTGTGCTACGGATCATCCAGAATATAAAAGTGAAGACGAAATAGATCTTCTTCTTGTTATTGGTGGAGACGGTACAATTTTGCGTGCTGTCCGAGAACTTTCTGACTGCAGTACTCCAATCCTCAGTGTTAACAGAGGTCGTGTTGGATTTTTAGCAGAAACAGAATTTGATGAAGCTGCTGTGCTCATTCCAAAATTTATAGCCGGTGAAGGGATTCTAGATGAGCGAAGGCTGATAAATGTGATTGCCATGCGTGGAGATAAAGAAATTATTTCTGGGTTTGCTCTTAACGAAGCTGTCATTGCTCAAGGGACAATCGCTAGACTTGTTGACCTAGAAACATCTGTAAATGGAGAGCCTCTTACTACGTTTCATGCTGACGGCTTGATCATCTCTACTCCTACAGGTTCTACTGCATACAATCTTTCTTCTGGCGGGCCGATAGTGCATCCAACACTCGATGCGATGATTTTAACTCCAATTAGTCCTCACAGTTTTTCACAAAAGCCCGTAGTGCTTCGCTCTGATGCTGAGGTACAAATCACAGTGAAAACTAAGCAGAAAAAATATAAAGATACAGAAGTAGTCTTAACTCTTGATGGTCAGGTGTACGTAGGACTTGAAGGAGAGGATGTAATTACGATTACTCAAGAAACGCGTAGCATAAAATTTCTTAGGCGCTCGAAAGATACGTTCTTCAGTACACTTCGTAATAAGCTGAAGTGGGGCGAGAGAGTGGATTAATTTGCCTCTGCAAATATTTCTTCTCGTTCTTCTAGACACTTTTGCATTAGTGGGTGAAGTAGCTGATGAGCTTCAGGGTGCATGTCAGAAAATTCAATACCTGGGCTTAACGCTGTATTCAGTGTAAATCTACATACATGTATCTCTCTTTCGGCACCTCTGAATATTTGTTGTCCGCTCCCAGCCTCAATAATCCTATTCCTGTGACTTTTTACAATATTTCCATCAGCAATATTTCTATCAGGAAGAGAGAACCCATGAAGTTGATTAACTACTAATTTGTCGTCGAGAGCCATTACTCTTTTTCTAAAGTTTTTTGTAAGCCAATGCTCCTGTTCTGAGGGATTAGATTGAGGTGGTGTGGGATTACCTTCAGCTGCCATTGCCTCTTTTAGAAGGCGTTCAAATATCTGCTCGTTTTCATTCATATGATCATTCTTCGCTATGCTAAGCTTAAAATCAAGTCTTGGTGATCATCTCCTCTCTTCCAGGGCCGGTTCCGATAAACGTAGCGGGAACTCCTGTCTCTTCTTCTATTCTCTTGATGTACTTTTGAGCATTTTCTGGCAGTTCTTCGAAGCTTGTTAGCCCTGCTGTAGAAGACTTCCAGCCTGGAAGTTCTTCGAGTTTGCTGTTAATCATAACAGGAATAACTTCTTCTTCGTCGAGCACATCAAGCTTTGTAACGTTCCACCCTGTAAATCCATTGAGCGCTTGTGTTTCGTTTAGTTGATCTATATTCAGCCAACCAGTTCTGCGTGGGCGACCTGTAGTTGATCCGTATTCACCACCACGCTCTCGAAGTCTCTCCTCGGCATCACCTTCTGCCTCTGTAGCAAAATCCCCTTCTCCAACACGTGTGCAGTATGCTTTGGCAACTCCAATACATGAAGTGACAGCCATTGGTGGGAGACCAAGACCCTGCAAGGCTCCCGCAAGAGTTGTCGATGAACTTGTTACGAATGGATATGTTCCGTGATCAATATCAAGCAGTACAGCTTGGGCACCTTCTACAAGAATTGTTTTCCCTGCTGACCTCGCTTTTGCAAGAAATTCAACAGTGTCACAGATGCAACTTCCAATTTTTGCATGAGCATCTTTTAGGTTTTGGATTTCAGTTGCAGCATCGACGTCTACTCCGTAATTTTTTTTGATTGGGTCTACTCTGTTTGTAATTACAGATGAGAGGTCTTCTCCAAGTCGTTCCATACGAACACCAGTACGTGCAGCTTTGTCCATGTATGCAGGTCCGATTCCCCTCTTGGTAGTCCCAATAGGCTCCTCTCTTTGGTCTTCAAGGACTCCGTCTACTTCTTTGTGATAATCAAACACAATGTGTGCAGCCTTAGAAATATGGAGACGATCAATAATAGAAATACCATGTTCTTCTAATGTGGCGATTTCTTTGAGTAGTGTTGGCAAGTGAATAACAAGGCCTGAGCCAAGTACGATATCTTTACCAGCATGCAAACATCCAGATGGCATAAGGTGAAATACGTGTTTCTCTCCTTCTACAACAATCGTGTGTCCTGCATTTGCACCACCACAAGCACGAGCAATAACGTCATACTCTGAAGCAAGTATATCTACGATCTTCCCCTTTCCCTCATCACCCCACTGCGCTCCTATTACAGAAGTGACGGGGCCAAGAGTATTTTGTATTGAACTCACGTCCCTATTGTATGGAATCTTATTACGCGATGGAAGTGGAACTCTCAACATTTCTTTCTGCCCTAAGCTTTACTATGGCATTAATAGCATCTCTATCACCAACTTCATTGTAATGCGCCAATTCAGCTAGATCATCTACTACCCCTATCCTTTCTGCCAAAAGGTCACCAAATTGTACGGCAATCAATTGGTCATAGACGAGCTCTAAGACAGCGCGTAATTTTCTATCATGAACAGCAATCTTTGATGCTAATTGCATTATCTCGTCACAGTTTGGCCTAGCAATTATCCACTGTACCGCTCTATCAATTTGCTCTCGGGTTGCCCTCTTGTGCCGCACCACAGCTTCAAATCTTCGTAAGGCAGTACCTTCTTCAGAAGTAAGGACTCCTTCAAGCCTATCCAAAGGACACTTAACTGGTTGGGCAACCTGCATAGACCGTATACTCTTCTCTACTTTTTAACTTTATGCAAGAAAATCAAGATGAGTAGTTCTGCACTCTATAACACAGCCTTTGCATGCGTTGTTTTGTTGCAAACTGTTGTAAATTTGAACAACAAGATCACTACCTGTAGGACCTCCAAATAAAGCGAGGTGAGGCTCGAAATCTTTTACATCTTCCATGAGCTCATCTTCGTCTGGAACATATGGTGGATTGGTAACGACAAGAAACGGTTCTTCAAGATCTTGTATTGGTTCTGTTAAATTGCCTAGTCGAAAATCTATTCGATCTTCTACTCCGTGTGTCTTTGCATTACGTTTCGCGACATCGAGTGCATCTTGAGAAATATCAGTAGCAATAATATTCATATCTGTCTCTAGCGCTAAGGTAATTGCGATACATCCGCTGCCAGTGCAAATGTCTACTACGGTGTGGACATCTGATACGTTACCGAATACTTTCGCAAAACCAACGACTCCAAGGTCAACTTGCCGTACGCAATCCTCACGATCTTTTAGAAGGTCTAGCGCAAGATCTACGATTCGCTCTGTTGAATCTCTTGGAATAAGTACACGGTTATCGACAAAATAATCCCTGCCATAGAAGTCCTGGCTTTCTGTGATATACGCAACTGGCTCATTCGTCTTTCTGCGTTCTAGAAGAACTTCGTACTCAGCTTGGTCAATTTCTTCTTCTGGGTGCGCCATTAGCCATTCTCTATTTTTGCCTAGAGCATGTGCTAGGAGCACTTCTGCTTCTAGCCCATCAATTCCCGATGACTTGAGTGCTTCTTTAACGTCCATGCAGGTATCATACTGGAGATGACGCGTATTGGAATCGATTGTCGGTTTGCTTCTGAGTCCATTGGTCTCGGTACGTATACGCGAAATATTGTTAAAGGCCTTCTTAGCTCAGGCTCTCCTTATGTTTTGTTTGTTCGATCTACTTCAGAAGATTGGATTAAAGAGTTATCTGGGCAATTCGAACTTGTAGAAACAGCGTATCCGCATTACTCAGTTGCTGAACAGGTACAATTTCCAGCTACAATTAAACGTTCTGGTATCGATCTTCTCTACTCTCCGCATTTTAATGTTCCGTATGTGTGCCCTGTTCCTTATGTTGTCACTATTCATGATCTTATTTTGCACAGGTTTCCAAATAACACCTCTAAGCTCAAACAAGTCGCCTATAGATCACTGATGAGACGAGCAGTCGCAAAATCGTCTCACATTATTTGTGTTAGTGAATTTACGAAATCTGAAGTGTTATCTGAGTACGGAAATAGTCACTCCTCAAAAGCCACGGTAGTGACAGAGGGGTTTGATAAAGCTTTTCGTAAAACTGAAGATAAAGATATTCTTGATTTTTACGACCTTACACCTGGATACTTTTTATACGTAGGTGCTGCAAAGCAGCATAAGAACGTACAAAAGCTTATAGATGCTCATATAATGAGCGGTGTTACATCTCCGTTAATTATTGTGACCAATGGTAAAGAAGTTGATAGATTACAAATCTGTGATACTACTCGGATTCTCTTAGGTGTCGAACATGAAGAACTCTCTGCACTTTATACTTCAGCAGCTTGTTTTGTAACAGCTTCTGAGTATGAAGGATTCTGTTTGCCGATTCTTGAAGCTCGAGCTTGCGGATGTCCTGTTATCGCAAGGAATGCTTCTGCAATCCCAGAAGTTGCTGGAGATCATGCTCTGTTAATAGATGAATCTCACGAGTCACTAATTATGGCTTTTAGAAATCCGCCGAAGCAATCAGACATACCTGAGCAAAAGTATGATTGGGAAAAGTCTGCAGATCAAATTTCTGCTATACTTCAAAGCGCTCTCCATGGATAAACTCTCGAACCTCATTCCTCGGGTACTCAATAAACGCGGTCTCAAAGATGAGGCTGGGGCTTCCTATGTCACATTTCTTACTGCTCAGTGGATTGAAGAAAATCTTCCTGAATACACGTCATATCTTTCAGTCTCTAAGAAGTCAGATACGACAATAGTCATTGAATCAGATCATGCAATTGCCTCTCAGGAGCTTTCTCAGGTAAAAGAGGTGCTTTTGGGGTATATCAACACTCATGAGGGCATAAATATTGATGATATCTTCATTACAAGGTCTGGGAATACTGCAAATTAAGACTCTTTCTCTTGCTAAGGGCCTCTAGAGAACCTAAACTCTGCTGGCTTAATATTTATATGCTTCGAATTCGACTACAACGCACCGGTAACAAGAACAATCCCACATTTAGACTTGTGGTGACTGAAAGGACAAACGCTGCAAAGGGTAAGTCTCTCGAGTTTCTAGGGCACTACCTGCCTACTAGAGACCCTGTAGTATTTGAATTTGATCTTCCGCGTATTGAGCACTGGATCAAGCATGGTGCTATTCCTACAGACACTGTAGCGCGTCTTCTTTCTAAGAAAGACGTAAAGGGAATGGAAAAGTACCAGGAGAAGTACTTTAAGAAGAAAAAGAAGAAAGAAGTAGAGGAAGAGTCAGCTCCCGCAGCTCCTGCCCCTGCCCCAGAGGCACCAGCAGCTGAAGAAGCGCCTAAAGAAGAGGAGAAACCGGCTGAAGAGGAAAAGAAAGAGGAGGTAAAGGAAGAAGAGAAGAAAGAAGAGCCTGCGAAAGAGGCACCAGCAGAAGAAAAAGAGGATGACAAAAAAGAAGGAGACTCCTAAACTACCACTGTTATGACAGACGAAACGACCACAACGGATTACCCAGGATATGCGTTTCTTCGCTATGTCCTAGAGCAGATTATCGAAGATAAAGACCAGCTCGTTATAGAGCAACAGGAAGACGATTTGGGCATTCTGCTAACGGTTTCTGTTAGTGATAGTGATATGGGAAAGTTGATTGGGAAAAGCGGACAAACCATCAAAGCACTTCGAACGCTACTTCGTATTGTTGGCGGTAATGCTGACAAACGTGTTAATCTAAAAGTACTCGAGCCTGCTTAAGAGCTCATTCCCCCTTCACTCATGCTAAGAGATCTTCTTGAAAACGCAAGTATCCTAGAAATTGTTGCAACCTTTGTAGCCCTAGGCCTTATTGTCGCATCTATTCTTTGCTTGGTGTACATCATCATCGGAGGTATTACATTCATCCTCTCTGCAGGAAACGAAGAGAAAATTAAGAAAGCAGTTCACACAATTCGATTCTCCATCATTGGATTATTCGTTGCGTTCCTCGCATTCTTTATCGTTGCATTCCTTGCACGACTTCTCGATATCCCATTTGATCTCAACTTCTCGCTTATCGTAGATCTTATGAGTGAGATATTAAGCTCTCTTGAGTAGCTTTCTGCGTTGCATCATAGTCTGAGCTGCACCTGCTAATCCTGTCATTCCTAGGAATAGTGCATCGAATGCTGCTCCTGTTGGTGGTAAGTTAGAGATCACACCAATTTCTGATGTGTAGATTCTGTCTTCAAGAGATACAGTGTTCATTCCCTTTCCACTAACAGTTACTACGTTAGGGATAGTTACTCCGTGTGGAGCTCTGTAATCGATCTGTGCTGTGTACTGTGTGTCCCAGTGCTGACCTGGTTCTAGAACTGGAATGTTCCATGTAATGCTATCTCCTTGGAGCTGACCGTTATCAGCGTTTAGCACTCTGATGTGATTTGACTCCATTCGATCCTGCACACGAACATTGTAGAGTGGTTGATCTGTAGTGTTTGCTACTGATACTTTGTATCCAACTCTTTCACCTGGGCGTACTTCGCCACGGTCTGCATTCTTAGATACTAGTACATCGCTTCGCTTTTCTAGTCCGTATCCAGCAATCTGATCTGAAACAATTGTAGTATCGACAGATTCATATCCGTTAACAGATACACGGTTTCGAAGGCGCTCACCAATAGGTGCATCGCTTCGGACACGACCTGTTACTCTTAGGCTTCTCTGTCCACTAGGAGCAACTGTAAGGTTTTCCCAGCGTACATTTGTTCCTGTCCAGTATCCTCCTTCGGATGCATCAACGAATTCCAAATAGCTAGGAAGAGCGTTTGCAAGATCTACTTCTGTAGCGAGTTGGTTTGTACCGTTTTGTAGTCCAATGTCGTATGTAACAAGTGCACCTGGAACAATCTGCTCAAGTCCATCTGTTGTTGTAGCGATAATGGCGTTAGGAAGAACTCCTGTGTGTACAGTAGTTGTATCTGCAGCTAATGCTGCTCCTACAGAAGCGTGTGTGCGAATAGTAAAGAACTCTTTAGCATCATGCTTGATACGAAGAGTAACTTTGTATTCACGAGCTCCGTGAGGTCCGATTTTCTGATCGTTCCATGAGATTGCCTTGCGGTTACTTGAGTGATCTCCTCCAACGTACTCAACAGTTGTATCTGTTGGAATCTGAAATCGAAGGTCATATTCACGTTCACGGTTAGAAGGGTTACGAACAGCAACAAGGTAGTCGAGTGTTTCACCTGGCTGTGCGTACTTCTTACCATCAGTAACGGATACATTCATCTGAGTTGATTGGCGAATTTCTGCATCGTCCTCTTCTTCTACTCTTGTAGTGTCCGTATCTTTTTCTCCTTCAGCTGCAACCTCTGCAATTAGAAGAAGGTCGTTCTGAGCATCTGGGTCAACTTCTACAGTAACAGTAATCTTACGAACTCTTCCTGGGTACACAGATACGTTTTCCCAACGGATAAGTTCTTCGTTACGAGATCCTGCATCAGAAGTTCCGATGAGGTTTGTCTGGTGAGGCATTTGTAAAAATACATCTGCAAGCATTACTTCTTCTCGCTCTGTTCTTAGAGAGATGATGTACGTCAAACTTCCACCTGCATGGATAGTATCTTTCCAGTCAGATACTGAAACAAAAAGACCACGTCCTGTAGGTCCTTCTGAATCATCGTGAAGTGAGAGGCACTGTGGATCTTGAGGATAGTCTGTTCGTCCATCATGATCGTTGTCGATTCCATCAGCACACTCTGTAAATACAGCGCTAACTTGAGCTGCTGGAAGTCCAGATACAGTACTGTGAAGTGTAATTACGAGCATTCCCATCAGTGACACTGATGCGATAGTTTTGCTGCGGTTAAGACGACAAGTTTTCATAATTTCGGAGAGAATATGTCCAAAAGGTCGATTACTATAATGACTTTAAATACTATTGTCAAGTATCCTAAACACCTCTAAGGTTAGTCAGAATAACGCATTTAGCCCTTTGAAATCACCGTATTTGTAGAGAGACAGCTATTTCTCACCACGATTAGATATGAGTGGGGAATGGCTCCCCTCTCTGCACATCTAGTCAACTACAGAAAGAAGGAGTCTTATGTCCGACATTCCTGAATACCCGCATTTTGATGAAATCCCTGGAGATGATCCAGGCGTAGCAGTCATCATCTGGACGACAAGCAGTAAGTCGCCAAACAACCACTTTATTGCTGCACACTGTGAAGAAGCAGGAAAGAGACTTGTTCTCTACGAAAACAAACCCTGTGGAGGAAAGGCGACGGTTGTGTGTAGCAACTTGATCGAGGCGACCACAGAAGAGTTAAAAGCAGCGTTTGCTCCTATTGGAGACGACTTAGTCGAGCTCGACCGCTCCGAAGATGGTGTACAGCCATTCGAAGCAAAGCGGTGCACAGCTGTTGTCACACCAAAAGCAGTGACTATCGTCGAATTGACGATCAAGCATCAAAAGATGCCAGGCTTGCCTACAGACATGACGCAAGATCGAATGCGAGCCTTCCCTCTTTCCAAAGCACACCTTGAAGTTGCTGTGTGAATCGATGACTGGAAGCAGAAAGGGAAAGACGGTTTGCACATCGCAGACCGTCTTTTCATGTTATTTATTGAGTTTTAGCCAGATATTAGTATGATAGGTCAGCTTAAAGGGCGCATAGCTCAGTTGGTCTAGAGCATCTCGTTTACACCGAGAGGGTCGGGGGTTCGACTCCCTCTGCGCCCACCATTACATTCCTGTATACTCCTATCATGTTAGAAATCATCCACGTCATCGTCTCTATCCTCCTTGCTATATTTATTACTGTACAAACAAGGTCATCAGGACTCTCTGCTACCTTTGGTGGTTCAGGTGCTGCAAATGTTGTACAGCGTCGAGGAGCTGAAAAGCTTATCTTTAAGGCAAGTATCTACTTGAGCGTGGTATTCTTCTCGCTCTCTATAATTCGTTGGTACGTGTATTAAGGGTTAGTCTTTTTTATGGATAATGGTGATTTTCGCAAATCGGCTGCTTTCAATCAAAGGACACTCCTTGGAATATTTGCTGTGGTGTTCTTCTTTATGCTGCTCTTTTTGCTTCGTAAATTCCATGCATCCAATACCGTAACCGTTCCAACCGCAGGAGGTACGTATATAGAAGGATCAGTTGGAGAGCTTCAACCGCTCATCCCATGGTTTACCGTTCAAAACGATGTAAATAAAGATATTTTGTCACTCGTAACACCAGGGCTTTTAAAATATGACCCAGAGAGCAAAAATATAAAAGATGATCTCGCATCTCTTCTAGTCAGTAACGAAGGTCGTATTTACACTGTAAAACTTAAAGAAGGAATCGTGTGGCACGACAGCACAAAAGAAAATCCACATCCTGTAACAGCAGATGATGTGTTGTACACATTCCAGACTATCCAAGATCCTGAATTTCCAAATCCGATCTTGCAGCAAAACTTCTTAGGAGTAGACATTCAGAAAATGGATACTCGCACAGTTCAATTTAGACTCGAAGAACCCTACAGCTTCTTCGCCAGTAACCTAACATTAGGACTAGTACCGCAAAACAGCTTCGCAGGAGTCCCTATTGCCAAATTAGAGCAAGCACTAGACTTTGGCTTTCACCCAGTTGGTGCAGGGCCCTATGAGTTTAAGAGCTTAGTGCAGACAGAGCTCTCTACAGAAATTACTCTTGAGCGATTTAACAGACCTATAAAACCTGACTATAGACTAGAGCAAATTATTCTTCGTATCTTCCCAGATTACTCAACACTCCTTGCAGACATCCGTAACCTAGATGGTATTCGCCATGTACCTCGTAATGATAGTGGTCAACACATGGTACCAAGAAGATTTGAAGCGGTGCAGTATTCACTCCCACAGTATGTGGCTCTCTTCTTTAATTTAGACCATGCAATTCTCGAAGATCCTAAATTGCGTATCGGACTTCAGCTTGGAACGAATAAAGAGAAGCTCACAGAAAGTATTAATGAATCACTTATTGTTGATACCCCTCTTATGGAGCTCGACTCTGCTGACTGGAGATACACATACGATCCAGCAGCGGCCCAAGGTGCATTCTTTGAATCCAACTGGCACCTACCAGAAAAAGTACGACTGCAACGACTGTTAGAAATTCATGAAGCAAATAGCGTAGGTCCGTTGCAAATTGCTCCGATTGTACTACTTGATACTGGTGCCATTCTTACGGTAACAGGTTCACTTGTAGATGCGCCTATTGGTTCTACTATAAATGGACTACCAGTAGAGCAGCACCCAACAAGTACTGGCTCTTGGATAGTCGGTCTTCCAACCCATGGCGGAACGGGAGCGCTGACACTTGGAAATAATCTTGTAAGACTCTTTGATGAAAATGGAGACCCTGTAGATTCATTTTATGTATGGCGCACAGCAAACGGCCGTATGTATAAACTTGCGTCTGTAGAGCAAGATCTCGTTGAAAAGTTTATTACGACTCGTACACGGTCTGATGTACTTAGTGAAGATGAGCGCATTACTATTGCAGATTTGTTCTTAGAAAAAGGAATGATTCGCAAAAGGCTTTCGACAGATCCACAAGACATTCGTGTTAACGATGTAGGAGATCGCTTATCGCTTACACTTCTCACAAGCCCTTCACCTCCACAGTATCGAGTTATTGCAGAAGGTATTGCAGCTCAATGGGCAGAGCTTGGTGTACATGTTGGTGTGATTGTTCCTGAGACTAAGCAAGAGTTTGAAGATAAGCTTCTTGCACGCGAGTATGACGTGTTCCTCTTTGGCCAGTCTCTTCTGGATAACCTTGATGCGTATCCGTACTGGCATAGCTCTGGAATGCAGAAGCTCACTGATAGTAAGTTTGATCTTCGTATAGATGCCTACAACCTCTCTCAATACACCTCGATTGCTGCTGATGGACTGCTAGAAGTTATTCGTCAGACAGGAGATGACAAAGAGCGCAATGACGCTCTGACAGAGCTCCAAGAGACTCTTAAAAACGATGTACCAGCGATTTTCCTCTACTCACCGTACTACGCTTTTGCTTATCACGAAGAGGTAAAGGGAATAGAGCTAGGAGCCCTCTCGTTGCACTCAGATCGCTTTACAACGCTTCATGACTGGTTCCTCAAGGAAGAACTCATCTTTAAGCCAGGAAAGAGCTGGTGGTCCTTCTTCCCGTGGCTATTTACACTGATTTAGCCCTTATTGCCATTTATTGCCATATCGAGCAACATTTGGTCTGGAGATTGTTGATAAAACTTTACTCTTGACGAAACCCGTTTGATTGTTTAAGATCCACCGGCAATTTTTAAACACCCTATGGAAGTACTACTACTCGAAGACATCCCCGGCATTGGTAAGAAAAACGACCTACTACTCGTCGGTGATGGGTATGCTCTTAACTGCCTTCTGCCTCGCAGACAGGCTCTTATCGCTACTCCTACAGTTCGTAAGCGTTACGCTGAGATCATTAAGAAGCGTGCTATCGAGCGTCAGTCAGAGATCGAGAACAAGCAGAGTGCTGCCGCAGCTGTTGCTGGTAAGAAGATCAGCTTCACTCGAAAAGCAACGAAGACTGGAAAGCTTTACGGAGCTATTACAGAAAAGATTATTGCTGATGCTCTTATGGAGCAACACAAGATCGAAATCGAAGAGTCTGCTATCTCTCTAGGAGAACAGATCAAGGCTCTTGGTGAGCACACAGCTTCTGTTGAAGTTGCTGGTCGCAAAGAAGATCTGACTGTTGTTATCGATCAAGAAGCGTAGTTAGAATTTTGAGGTTACGTTTCTGTTAATACATTCTTTTTTATGTAGATGGGTATTTCGAAATACTCAAAACATTGTAGACTAGAGGTGTGGTCCAGTAGCTCAGGTGGGTCGAGTAAGCTGTAAGCTTACGAGCCATATAATGAGTTGCTCTAACCATTTCGTTATATTCATATCATAGTATACTTCTTACATGGGCCAGTAGCTCAGGTGGTTAGAGCCCCAGACTTATAAACTGGAGGTCGGTAGTTCAAGTCTACCCTGGCCCACCACATTGACAATTATCGCATTGTTGCATAATATAGTTGTCTATTTATACGCAACACATGGAAGACTACTCACGACTCTCTAGCAGGATTACCGAACATAAGAATAGCTCAACTGTCCGTTCAGCTGTTTATTCAAGAGTAGCTGAAGGTGCAAGAAGAACTAATGATCTTTTGTTTAGTAGATTGAATCTACCCATGCCATCAACAAGTCGTACGGTGAAGCAGTACAAGAGCTCACTGTTTCCTGACTGCGAATCTGAAGATCAGATGCATGAACTTCTAGGGCAAGGAGATACACTTGATGCTGGAAGTGGTGTCACCCATAAAAATCCTTACTCATTATTTAATCATCAGAGAGCTTCTGGAAAGATGGTTTCCATAGACCAAAGAATATCGAATTCAGATTCAGAAGCTGATAATTTTCCAGCACAGGATCTTTTTGCTAATAGAATTATGATTGCCTACAAAGACATGAAAAGAGTGCTAACCGGTAATGCTCCAAAGAGAGACTTCTCTACTACCAACACTGCCTTAGGTGCAGACCTTAGAGAAATTCCGTATGATGATGCCTCTTTTAAGCAGATACTTTCCATGTTCTGCTTTCCGTATTGGATTGATAGCACTGAGGACGCTGCAAAGATATTTAATGAATTCGATAGAGTACTGCAGCCCGAAGGACAGATGCGTTTTTGTGCGAGTCAACACAGAACTGGAAGATCGCTATTTGATGTCCCTCAGATTTCTAAAGCAATTGCAGATAGTTATAATGTAGATATATATGAACCAAGAGGCTTGGGTGGATTTACTAATTCAATTGGACATTCAACATTAGTCCTTACGAAGGATTCACAATAAGAAAAAGACCTCCTACTGCAGAAGGCCTTTTACATATAGTTAAACTATAGATGCTCCGTAGACAAGCAGTACTCCAATGACTGAAGCTGCAATACCTCCGAATGTAAGAGCGGCTTCGCTCTTCATAAATTTCTTCTTCATGTTCACAGCGGTCTGTGGCCACCATGCATACATGAGACCTTTTACAAAGACGAGCCACGCCATAAGGATAATAAGTCCTTCTGGATCGAGACTGACTTCGTATGACTCTACAAGAACAAGTGAACCGAGAACGGCCATGAGTGTTCCTGTAAATCGCATCTGAAAATCATCTTTAAAGAATTTATCAAATACTTTTAATGTAGACTTCGAATAAAATAGTAGTGGTAGACCAACGATGAGTTCTATAACTCCGATGGTGTACGCAAATGTTGCTAGTTCCATAAAATAAGGTGGGTAAGAATTACCTTATTATAGGCTCGTCTTCTCTATAAATTCCAGAGCATCTTTCTTTGTAGATACCTCACCAGACTTTTGCGCTTCATCTAGGGCTCGAAGAGCTTTTCCAACTTGCTCACCTTGCTCAATATTTAATATACCCATTACCTCTTCTCCCGAGAGCAGCGCTTTTTTTGGTCTAGGATTACTGTCTAAGAAAGCATTGTAATCTGAGATAATTGAGTCATATAAATCAAAATCGGACGGTGTGGTTCCTGCAATATCCAACCAGAATACTTGGAGCAGTTCTATAAACCAAGGGTGGTAGTACCAGTGATGTTTTCTGCTGACATCGAGGTCTGCAAACGTACCCATCATCATATGATGTTCTATAATCCAGCAGATCTTATCGCGTCTTGCCGCTGGAAACTGCAAACGATCTAAGACATCTTTTGCGATCTTACCTCCTTGTTTTGCGTGCTCATTAAATTTGATGCGCTCTTCATCGATAGAGAATGTGACAGGCTTTCCAATGTCATGAAGCAGTGCTGCCCACCGAGTATCTGCTTTATGATCATCTGTAAATGAGGATATCACCTGCAAGGTATGATTCCACACATCACCTTCGTTATGAGCCTTAGAAGGCTGTGCTACGCCTTTACATGCATGCAATTCGGGTAAGAGCGTCTCTATAACGTCTGTTTCCCACAGGTCTTCGAATGCTCGTTGAGGGGTTGGTCCTAGGAGTATCTTTTCAAGCTCTCTATATCTGCGTGTTCCAGACAGAACACTGACTTGCTTCGCCTTATTATGTAGTGCTTTAAATGTATCTGGATGGTACTGACCATCGATAAGTGCTCTAAAGCGAATAACTCGAAGGAGCCTGAGCGCATCATGTTGAATGCGGTCCTCTGCGTCTCCTATAAAGCGTACAAGACCCTCTTGTAGGTCTTTCTCTCCCTCAAACGGATCAAAGACTTCTGAGCTAATCGGATTCCAGTAGAGAGCATTAATTGTGATATCTCGCCTCTCAGCATCTGAATTTCTATCAGTAAATTCTACTGATTCGGGGAATCTTCCATCGCTGAGCTCATGATCTTTCCTGAAGGTCGTTATTTCAAATGCGTGTCCTTCTAAAGAGACAACAACTGCGCCAAGAGCTGCCGCTGAGTCATCAAACCTCTCAAAGAGTTTTGTCAGGTTTTCGGGCTTTGCATTTGTTGCGATATCAATATCATCAGGGATAACTCCTCGAAACATATCGCGTACACATCCTCCTACCCACCACGCTTCAAAGCCTGCATCTAGGAGAATTTCACAGACGGTATACCCTTGCGCTCCGTGAGGGGAACCAAGCGTTCGATCGATGATATCTTTTGCAATGGGCATGGTAGAATACTGACATGTTACACTTTGCTGTCGCCGGTGTCCCGTACTCAACTCCTGGAAAAGGTGGGACATTAGAAGGCCTAGACCATGCGCACTCCTTAGGGATTACTGCCATGGAAATGGAATGGGTACAGCGAGTACCAAAAAATGAAGAGCACATTGCAAATATTCGCGATAAGGCAAAAGAGCTTGGTATCTACCTTACTGTGCACGCACCGTACTTTATAAATCTTAATGCTATAGAAGAAGAAAAGCTCGAAGCTTCAAAAATTCGAATCTTAGATGCCATGGAAATGGGACAGCTTGCAGGGGCGCATTCTGTGTGTGTTCACCCTGCGTTTTATCTAAAGATGGACCCAGAAGAAGTTTACGACAACGTATACCGAGCTACTGATGACATTATGAAGAGAGCCAACAAAAAAGGACTGACTATTAATCTTGGGTTTGAAACGATGGGGAAAGTGACACAGTTTGGATCTTTAGAGGAGGTACTCAAACTCTCTAAAGAATTTGGGATTTACCCGACTGTGGACTCTGCTCATATGCATGCACGAACTAACGGGGAATGGAACACCACAGAGGAATGGAACGTACTGTTTGATATGTACGAAAAGTACTTAGGCAAAAAGTCCCTCAAGTCTATGCACATGCACTACAGCGGTATCGAATACACAGAAAAAGGAGAGCGAAAGCATTTACCGCTAAAGAAGAGTGACGCACGCTGGAAAGACTTTATTCAAGTGCTCAAGGACAGAGAAATTGAAGGAACACTTGTCTGTGAATCCCCTATCCAGGAAGATGATACTCAGCTCATGCAAAAGACGTATTCAAAATTACAATAAAAAAACCCGCTAACGACATGCGTCGGCGGGCCTAATTCCTCGGGTTTTACTAAGCCACTTTTCGAATGTCCACTGGGCCTTGGTTTCGAGGCCTCGGTTTTGCATCCGGCTTTTTGGGCTTTTTCTCGTCCTTCGCTTTTTCGATGTGTCTGTCACGGCTTGATGCTTGCTTGAGCACCTTACCGTCAGTTGATACAACGAATTGGTAGGAGTGGACGTCGATAACGACACCAACGACTTTCTTTTTGTTGGGGTCGATCTCTAATCCAATTGGACGTTGCTGCTGTACTACGATTAGAAGAGCTTGGTCCTTTAGTTCTCCGCGCATCTTTTTCGGAAAGAACTCGTCATGCTTCTTGTGCTCAAACAGCACAATCACCGAATCTGTTCTGTACGATGGTAACTTGGCCATCTGATGGTTGATGACTTCTTTCCACTCCTTTCCCTTCTGCATCTGGACAGTGAATTTGTCTTTATCCGTATCGAATCGGATGCGGATTTTGACCTCCAGGTCTTGACCGCTTGCACCTCCGCAGAGCGCAAGAAGGGTGCACATCGTTGCAAATAGTCGCATGTCCTACTCCTTCGCATTTGAGAAATTCTTCCCCAAGGAAGTCCTGCCAACACATCAAAAGGCGTGTTGCATTCTTGGGAATCTTACCGCAATCACGACGAGTGATGGCATAGCAAGACAATGTTGAGGAAGACGCGGTGGTCGAAAGACCAGGGACTGACTATATCCCTCACAAAAAGAAATGCAACTACAGATGTGCAATCCACTTTAGATTGATATACTCAACACACTTACTGCTTCTAAAAAACTTTATGAACCTCGCAATAAACGGATTCGGACGCATTGGACGCCAAGCGCTTCGCATCATTCAAGAAAACAATCTCGATATCAATGTCGTACTGATCAATGACTTAACGGATGCAGAAACTCTCGCACATCTCTTTGAGTGGGACAGTACCTACGGACACCATGAGTGTGGAGATGCGTGCTACAAAGATGGAATGCTGACAACTGAGCACGGACAGATTCGTGTTACTGCTTCTAAAGATCCTGCAACTCTTCCGCACAAAGAACTGGGAGTAGATGTAGTACTTGAATGTACTGGAGTATTTAGAACTCGCGATGCTGCTGCTGCTCACCTCAAAGCAGGTGCCAAGAAAGTAATTATCTCAGCTCCATGTAAAGACGATCCAGATGCTACATTTGTTATCGGTGTAAATGAAGATACATATGACGCTGCGAATCACCACGTCGTTTCCAATGCTTCTTGTACGACAAACTGTATCGCTCCACTGACAAAAGTCCTCGATGACACCTTTGGTATCAAGCATGGATTTATGACAACTATTCACAGCTACACAAACGACCAAAGACTACTAGATCTTCCGCATAAGGATTTGCGAAGAGCCCGAGCTGCTGCGGAAAACATCATCCCGACAACTACAGGAGCTGCTAAGGCTGTCTCCCTTGTTTTGCCACAATTAGAGGGTAAGCTCGATGGAATTTCTATCCGTGTTCCAACCCCTACAGGAAGTGTTACTGACCTAGTGTGTACTATCGAAAAAGATGCGGATGCAGATGCTATCAACGCTGCATTTAGCAAGGCATCAGAAAGCAACATGAAGGGCATTCTCGGATACGAAGAGAGGCCTCTAGTCTTGAAAGACTATGTTGGAGATCCTCGTAGTTCGATTATCGATGCTCAGAACACTAAGGTTCACAAGCAAGATGGAGAGACGATGGTGAAGGTCCTCTCTTGGTACGACAATGAGTGGGGGTACAGCAATCGCCTTGTAGAGCTGGCTCAACTTATGGGATCGAAGCTTTAGTCTTCTTTCTTCTCTTCGCTCTTCTCCTCTTCTTTTTCGTCGACGACCTCAGCATCAACCACCTTTTCGCCTGCGTCGTCCGCTGCTTCGTTTGAAGGTGCTTCTTTCTCTTGAGCCGCTTCGTAGACGATCTTCCCGATCTCTTGAGACTCTGTAGCAAGTGCTTCTGTAGCAGTCTTCAGCTCCTCAGCAGATGCGTCTTCTTTACCCATGAGATCTTTAAGATCTGAGATCTTCAGGTTGATCTTCTTTTTTAAGTCATCACCGATCTTTGCATCGTGCTCACGCATTTGCTTTTCAAGGTTAAAGACGAGTCCATCAGCATTGTTCCGTGCATCGACAAGCTCTTTCTTTTGCTTGTCTTCTTCTGCATGTACTTCTGCGTCTTTCTTCATGTTTTCAATCTCTTCGTCAGTAAGACCTGTAGATCCTTGAATCGTAATGTGCTGCTCTTTACCTGTTCCTTTATCAGAAGCCTTTACGGACAAGATACCGTTGGTATCAATATCAAAAGATACTTCTATTTGTGGAAGTCCACGAGGTGCAGGAGCAATTCCATCAAGGATAAATCGTCCTAGAGATTTGTTATCAGCTGCCATCTCTCGCTCTCCCTGTACAACGTGAATTTCTACTGATGGCTGGTTATCTGCTGCAGTTGAGAAGATCTGACTCTTTGTTGTAGGGATCTTTGCATTACGCTCGATAAGCTTAGTCCCAACACCTCCGAGTGTTTCTAGACCGAAGCTCAATGGAGTAACATCAACAAGAACGATATCTTTGTCGATATCTCCTCCCATAACACCAGCTTGGATAGCAGCACCAATTGCTACAACTTCATCTGGGTTTACTCCTTGGTGTGGGTCTTTACCAAACATCTCTTTAACCTTTGCTTGTACAGAAGGCATACGTGTCATTCCTCCTACGAGGACTACTTCAGAGATATCACTCTTTGAAAGTCCTGCATCCTTGAGAGCATTTTCACAAGGCTTGAGAGTTCGCTCTACGAGTTTTTCTACAAGAGCCTCTAGCTTTGCACGACTAAGTTTAATAGTAAGGTGTTTAGGACCTGTATCGTCTGCTGTAATAAATGGAAGACTAATTTCTGTCTCTGTTTGTGAGCTAAGCTCGATCTTTGCTTTTTCTGCAGCCTCTTTTAGACGCTGAAGAGCAATATTGTCTTTACTCAGATCAATTCCTTGGTCTTTCTTAAATTCTTCGAGGAGCCAGGCGATAATTTCTGAGTCGAAGTCATCTCCACCAAGTTGTGTATCACCATTTGTAGAGAGTACTTCAAATACTCCATCTGCAAGGTCAAGAATCGAAACATCGAATGTTCCACCTCCAAGGTCGTATACTGCTACTTTTTGCTCACCTCCTTTATCAAGACCATAGGCAAGCGATGCTGCAGTAGGCTCGTTAATGATTCTTTCTACTTCGAGACCTGCGATCTTTCCTGCTTCTTTGGTAGCTTGTCTCTGGGAGTCATCAAAATATGCAGGAACAGTAATTACCGCTTTGGTTACAGTAGTTCCGAGATATGCCTCTGCGTCTTTCTTCATCTTCTGTAGGACTTTTGCACTTACTTCTTGCGGTAGCATTTCTTTATCATTTACGACGATTACCGCTCTTTCTCCTTTTCCTGCTTTTACAGTGAAAGGCATCTGCTCAGCTTCTTTTTGAAGCTCTTTATAACGACGACCAATAAACCTCTTTGCAGAGAAGATCGTCTTATCGTGGTTCGTTACTGCCTGCCTTTTAGCGGCGACTCCTACGAGCACTTCATCGTCTTTGTACCCTACAACAGATGGCGTCGTACGGTTTCCTTCAGCATTTGGGATTACAACAGGTTCACCACCTTCTATTACAGCCATACAGCTGTTTGTCGTTCCGAGGTCGATTCCAATAATCTTAGACATATTTAAGGTTTGAAAGTATAAATTAGCACTCGGGATTTTAGAGTGCCAACTCCAAGAGGTCAACGGAATTTTAGCGAAAATTAGTCCATTTCCCTATACTGCGCCCATGTTTTTAGATGAAGCGACAATAACGGTAACTGGCGGTGCTGGTGGTGATGGCTGCGTCTCTTGGCGTCAGGAGAAGTACATAGCCAAAGGAGGGCCAGATGGTGGAGATGGTGGAAATGGCGGAGCTATCTATATTCAGGCAGATCCAAATACGGATACTCTGTCTGATTTCCGATCAGTAAAGAACTTTAAGGCTCAAAAAGGAAGCTATGGCGAAGGCCAGAATAAACATGGTAAAAGTGGAGATGACCTCTTGCTGGTTGTTCCTCCAGGAACCTTAGTAAAAGAAGGAGAGAATATTATTGCTGATTTAAAAAAAACTGGAGAAGAAATAGTAATTATCACTGGAGGAAGAGGAGGTTACGGAAATGCGCACTTTAAGGGACCTACCAGACAGAAGCCTGATTTTGCCGAAAAAGGTGAACCCGGTGGTACAAGAGAGGTTACTCTCGAACTCAAGCTCGTAGCAGATGTTGGAATCATTGGATATCCAAGTGTGGGAAAATCTACACTGATCTCTGTAATCTCAGCTGCTAAACCAAAGATTGCAGCGTATGAATTTACAACGCTGGTCCCGAATCTTGGAGTGGTTACGGTAGCCGACCGTTCGTTTGTTGTGTGTGATGTACCAGGTCTTATCGAGAAGGCATCAGAAGGAAAAGGTTTAGGACACCAGTTCCTAAAGCACATAGAACGCTGTGGAGTATTGCTGCATCTACTGGACCTTTCTCGTGCAATGGTTGATGGATCTATAGATGCCTCGTTACTTATAAATGACTACAAAGCTATCAGGAAAGAACTTGAGCTCTACTCTGAAACTCTTGGTGCTAAGCAAGAGATCGTCGTTTTGAATAAAGCAGACCTGACAACAGATGACCTTAAGCCTGTACTAGATGAACTTGCCGCTGCAGGTATACAAGTATTCTCTCCGATCTCTGCTGCTGCACACATTGGAACAGAAGACTTGATGAAACACCTTCTTCCTATAGCTCTTAAAGAACGAGAGAATGTCCCAGAAGCAGAACCTGCTGAAGTAGTACTCTCTCCAGATACAGACTCAGGCAAAATGGCTTCGTATAAAATCACACGCGAAGACGACAGAACTATTCGTGTCACTGGTAAGCGTATTGAGCAGTTTACGGTGATGACAGACTTTGGAAGCGAGGGGGCAATTTTACGATTTAAAGATGTCCTTGAGAAGATTGGTCTCGGTAAAGCTATTGCTAGAGAGCGTGGCGACTCTAAGGCAGACGTATTTATTGGAAATGTACAGGTGGATTCACATATCTAATACTGATAGGATCAGAGTATGATTCTACGTGCAGAACATTCTAGTGAAACGTTAAATTCTCGAGAGGAATTTGAGCGAAAACTCCTACATGTGGGAGTGGCCTTTGATCAAATGCGAAAATACCAGCACGAGAAGTATTTTGATGTAATAGAAGATGGTTCAGAGCAAGGAATTGATGATAACGATATGTACTGGGTAAATCTTTCAAGTAGAGTAGATCATCTCAAAATACTGATAGAGAGAGATTCAGTTATAAAGAGAGCTGTACCAGAGCAGGAACCTGTCGAAGCTGCAGAACACTCAGATCCATTCAAATCAAATACTCCACCTGATACATCTCGTTATGGTCTCTCTGTGGCATAAATGCGAAACTTGGTGAAATTTACTTCTCCTATGGCTTCTTAATTGATATAGTTTTCCGGCTGAAAGACCGTGGCCCGGTAGCTCAGTTGGTAGAGCACTCGATTGAAGCTCGAGGTGTCATCAGTTCGACCCTGATCTGGGCCACCACTTTAAAAGCTCGGTAGCTCAGTTGCTGCACAGCTTTGCTGTGCACGATATTATGAACCCTGCGCGCAGCGCACTCGATTGAAGCTCGAGAAGTGTCAGAAGTTCCGAACCCTAATCTGGGCCACCATATAAACTTAAACTAAGCCTTATTTTTCAAATAAGCGCATTTTAGCGTATTGACGTATTTGTAATATATTGTATTATATTACACCATGTCTGAGACTAGTTGTCACCCAGAGGCAGTTGAAACTCACAATACTTCATCATCTGATGAGATATACGCTCGATGTGGTGGTTGCCGTGCAGCGCTTGGTGGTGCATGTTGTATGCCCAAAAAAATCGCTCGAAGAAAGATACTCGCTGAACCGTCCTCAAATCTCGCCAATAGCCTTCGTTTGATAAGTGAAAAGTATGATCGTATCAGGGCCGAAGGCGGAGACGAGGCTGTGTATGAGTATATGTTCCCAGAAGCTGGAATATTGATGGATGTAGACAAAGCGTTCTGGCCAAAAGAATATAGACCTTCCGAGGAGGTTGAGGAGAAGCAATCGAGATTTAGATCTCTACTGAGTTTAGTTTTTTAGGCTAGTATCTTGTTAAACAAACCCCAATACATCTTGTAATGTTTTTGCAGTGAGCTCACACTTACCCATTCATCTTTGCTGTGGAGCCCTGCACCTTTCGGGCCATACAAGAATGCTGGAATCCCCTTCTCTGAAAAATACCGAGCATCCGTTCCGCCATGCTCTCTTTTAAATCCTATAGATGTATCTAGTACTTCTTCTGCTACTTCTTTAAACATCTCAACCATCGGGTGATTTTCTGGTGTGCTCAATGGAGATGCAGAAAGTACTTCTCGTATCTCACATCCTTCTGGGAGTATTGCTGAGACTTTTTCCAGAGCTTCCTTAGGAGAGCTACAAGTCTCTGGGGGAAATCTGATATCGAGTCCACAGGTGACCTTCGCATCTACTTGATTGCGTGCGCTACTTCCTTGAAGCATAGTCGGCGAGACAGTTATCTGCCAGTCGTCATGTTCTCCTGGTGGGAAGGCTTCTTTAATCTTTGCGAGAGCTTCTACCAAAAGCCACGCAGGATTATCAGTATCCCACGGGTATGCACCATGCCCCCCTTTACCACTGCATATAAGCTCAGACCATACGACGCCTTTGTGCTGGCAGACTATTCCTAGGTCATTGCTATCTGGAGTGAACGCTACTGGTGCCGTTACTACTCCCGTGTCTATTAAGTGAGGAATCGTATTTCCTGCGACCTCTTCGTCAGTAGTAATCAGGATACTTATGGGAGGCTGAGTCCCCTCTTCTATGGCATCTCTATAGGCCATAAGAAATGGGAGAATGTTTCCTTTCATATCACTCGTCCCGCGACCTTTTGCACTGTCGCCTTCTATTGATAGTTCGAACATTTCATCACTCGCTGGGACGACGTCGCAGTGAGCAAACACCAATAACTTACAGTCGCCTGAAGGCATGTACAGCCACGGTGAACCTTCAAAATCCCCTCTTTGCACAGCACTTTTTGTACTCCCTAAAAACGCAGTCTGGATCCAGTCCAAACACTCTGTTTTATAAATCCCCTCTCCGTCAACAGATTTAAAGCTTATGAAGACTTTTAACAAGTTTAGTAACTCTTCTTTTTCACACACTGTAGTCATAAAAATATAGTTATGTAAGTATTGCTAATTATGTCAAATTGTTGTATAATACTAAAGAAACAAACAACAAATATGAATCAACACTTTAAAGATCACAAACGCAGTATAGCAACTCTTACAGGGGTGTTGGCAATAGTCTCTCTAGTTGCCCACAGTAACACCGCTGCTCTTTCGATGGACCTTAATGAAGGTTGGCTCGCGAGGACGTCAAACTCCCATTCATTCAGTAGAATGCAACGTCAGAAATACGCAGCATCTCCTACACACCGTATTGCACAAAGACTTCAGAATCGACTTCGTCGTAGAGGGAGCAGAGCAGTTCCTAGTATTGGAGTTCTTGCAGGGGCTGTCGAGTCTCGCCAGAATCTGCTGAAGAGGAATATCTCAGTACACTTTGCGACAGAAGAAAATCCTGACCATGCGGTCTGGGAAGTATCAGCATCTAAGTATCCACTATGGATCACACCTTCGTTTACTATGAGCGAGGCCAAGTTCGTTTTGAATCCTGATCAAATCAAAAAAGTTTTCGTTGATGAGAGTGTTCTAACTGTAGAGCCTCCCGTGCATGCTATCTTGCGCGAGATTATTGCCAAAGAGAACGATAAATCTGTTTCGAGAGCAGTCATTGAAGGGACAGCTAAGCACGGATATCTCCCTAATGAAGATCTGATTGCTGGGTCCATTGCAAAAGCGTTCCACTCAGATCTTGAAGAGATTTCTATACCTCTAGAAAAAGAAGAGGGTCGCATTGTAAACATGACAGATATTGATTTGGGTGACCTAAAGTTATGGGCATCTGGACGATCTGATTACACCGGTTCTACATATGCAAGGTCACACAACGTGCAAAAGGCATTGAATGAGCACGTACAAAATACTGTAGTTGCGCCTGGTGACACGTACTCATTTAACTCAACACTTGACGGACCAGTGAGTGTTGCCAATGGATGGGCAATGGCGAAAGTTATCTTTAATGGTGGAGACTTAGAACCTGCTCCAGGTGGTGGAATCTGCCAAGCATCTACTACGGTGTTTAGAGCTATTGTTAACGCGGGGTTCCCTATAGAAGACCGCAGAGCACATAGTCTTTATGTAAGCTACTACAAGAAACATGGTGTTGGTATCGATGCAACGATCTACCCTGGTAGTCAGGACCTTTCATTTGTAAATGACTCCGATAACTATCTAGTCATTCAGTCTTACAACGATGGATCTGAAGCATTCGTGAATATTTACGGAACGCCTGATGGACGTGCAGTAGCACTTGCAGGACCGTACTTTACTTCCACTGCACCAGAAAGCCTTTCATATAAAGGTCGTAAAATTAAAACAAATGAAATTGTATGGGTACAACGAGTAGACTACCCCGATGGTGAAAGTAGGGAGTACCAGATTGGATCTCGGTACAAAACTCTTCCGCAGTCACTTGCAAGAGAGTATGAACCAGAACAAATTATCCACACATCAGCTCCACTTGCTCAACTAGGAGAGTAGACATAGACTTGGAGCGATGTACTTGCGCACGCTTCTTATCACCGCTCTGTGTATTGGATTAAATTCCTCTCTCTGCACTGGTGGTATTTTTGCGGTCGGTGCAGCTGCAGCCAATCAGTTTGCCTATAGTCAAGACAGCTCTGGGCCAATGTCCTATGGATCAATTGGATATCTCAGCTGTAAAAGTAGCCAACGAACCAATGAGGCAGTAGGTACAATAGATCTAGGATGTAAAAATGCAACGACTTGTTTTACTCAAGCAAATTCGATACTTGAAGAGAGGCTTACGCCACTTCTTGTCTCATTTGTTGATAGTATTCCTATTTTCTTCGACTTTTATGACGTAGGTTACAAAGAGCCAAATCTAAGCTTACTAGCCCGAGTGGGGCCCTTATATGAAGATTCGTCAGTTTTAGTTCATAGCCTCCTAAAGTTAGAGTGAAAGCTTGATTGATTTTTCAAAATATTTCATTAAACTTTTTCTACTATTTCAATACTCTAATTTATTATGGCTGATTCATCTAACAATCAATGGTTTGGTATCTCAATGGTTCTCGTCGGAGTAATCGTTGGATACGGTGTCGCTACTAGCTCTGGAGCACCTGCTCCATCAGGAAAAGCTCCTACTGCTGCAGTAGCTCCTACGCCTTCTGCTCCGGCTCCAGCTCCTACGCCTACAGCGAAGGACGTTAAGCCTGTCGACCTTAAGCGTGACCACATCCGTGGAAACCGCAAAGCAAACATTGCTCTTATTGAGTACTCTGACTACGAATGTCCTTTCTGTGGACGTCACCACCCAACAGCACAAGGTCTTATCGATGCTAACGACGACGTGATGTGGGTATACCGACACTTCCCTCTAGGGTTCCACCAGAACGCAACTCCACTCGCAGAAGCTGCTGAGTGTGCATGGGAACAAGGAGGAGACGACGCATTCTGGAAGTTCACTGATTTGATCTTCGAAAAGGGTGCAGACGCTGCAAACATCGCTCAATACGGAGACGAGTCTGGTGTTGACGGTGCTAAAGTTCAAGACTGTGTAGACGCAGGAACATACGCACAGTACGTACAAGATGACATGGCTGGCGGTAGCGCTGGTGGTGTATCTGGTACACCAGGAAACATTGTTCTTAACATTAAGACAGGAGATTCACGTCTCGTATCTGGAGCACAGCCTTTGGCTAGCTTCCAAGCTGCAGTAGACGCTCTTAGATAAATAAAGGTACAATGAAATGAAAAGGACGGTGATTGCGCCGTCCTTTTCTTTTGGTATACTCCTATTACTTATGAAAAATACATTTGCAGCACTAACACTATCAGCACTTACACTAACAGCCTGTGGGCTGGTGGAAGTAGAGTACGACCAAGCTAAGGAGGACACACCTCCAACTGAGGAAGTAAAAGTACGCGAGACCAATAATGTTACCTATACAGGAGAGGTTCAGCCTGCTGGAATTTCTGTCTATAACCAAGGAACACACCGCCTTGTTCTTCCTGGTGGAAAGTTTGTTCTTCTAGAAGCAGAGGATTTGGATCTAAACGGATACGTCGGAGAAGAGGTAAAGATATTCGGTGCTTTGCGACCTACTGTAGAAGCTGGTGGCATGATTATGCGTGTTGAACGCATCGAGCTCATTGCAAAAGAAGAAGCTGAAGAAGAGCCAGAGGCGGAAGAACTTCCCGTAAATCCTGAAGATACTGACGACGAACCTCTAGAGGAGCCGGAAGAAGAACCAGGTGAAGAATCTGCAGATCCAGAAACAACTGAGCCAATAGATCTACCAGAAGAGGAAGAGCCAACAGAAGAAGAAGCTCCTACGGAAGAGGTTCCTGTAGAAGAAGTCCCAGTCGAAGAGGAGTCTCCAGAAGAAGAGCCTACAGAAGAACCTGAAGAAGAAACTCCTCCAGCAGAATCTTCTGCTGAATTTAAAGAGCTTGTAGAACTAATGGCGAGGCAAGATTACGATGCAGCTAACTGGACTCAGCAATACTGCTCTTCTCACATTAGTTTCTGTGCACCTGTACACCGCAACTGGTGGTTTAAATCATTCGGTGCAACGAGCAGTACACTGTGGCACATAGAGCTTTCACCTGCCCCTATTGAAAGCCTAGGGCAAGGTCCTCTGGTTATTGAGCTTATTGCAGGCAGTCTAGCCGATGCAGATGGCACAATCGATATAGCAGATGGACAAGCAACCGGATATAAAGAGTGGACCTTTGGTCGTCACTTTAGAATCTCTGGTGATGAAAGTTTGGAACAAGCTATTCTTTATATCACACAGAACATAACGGACTACGCTAGTTAATACGCGTCCCATGACTACTTATACGTATCAAGCGACGGATTCCTCAGGAAAGATCGTAGATGGAAACGTCGATGCGCTTAGTCTCCAAGCAGCTCGTGAAGAAGTAGCCTCTTTAGGATTGGAACCTATAGAAATATATGAGGCTGCAACTTCTGTATCAGAAACCTCCGATGCTCCTTGGGTAGATGCAATGCAGTCTGCTCCTAAAGAGAAGCCGCTAAAAAAAGAACGTGCGCCTCAATCTGATGTAGCGTACTTTCCACTGCTTGATACTCTTCGCCTCTACGCAGGCTGGCTTCTTGCATGGTACTGCTTAGTATTTGCCGTCGGGTCGTATCAGTTTACAAAAGATATTCCTTTTCATGTTCCCTATGCAGAGAGTTTGTTTCTCTCTCCACTGGTGCTAAGTTTTACATTTGCCGCATATCTCTTTTTGCTCCTATCAGGAATATATACACAGACAGGAAGATCCAAAAAGATTGGGCTAGTCCTCGCAACTGTCGGAGTAGCAGTCTTTATTCTTTATAAGATGAATATTCAGTAATTAGAGTCCGAGCTGCTTTCGAATCTCATCAGCTTGTCCTGCTTCTTCTTCACGAGCACCTTGTTGTACAGTAATAGACTGTAAGTCTTTCCAGTCTTCACCGTGTTTTTGCTCAAGCTTTTGAAGTTGCAGTAAATGTTTAGGGCTGAGTTGTGAGAACTTGCGCTTCTCCTCTTCGAGAATCTTCTTAAGCTCATCAATTTGGAACTGAGAGAGTTTTGGAATAGCTTGGATAATTCTCCACTTTTCATCGCGAGTAAGAGAGATGCTTCCACGAAGTAGTGCGAGGAAGAGCTGCTCATCAAACTGTGTTTCTGGGTGAGCAGGAACAGTGATCTGATCGTTACTGAGTGCAGTATTTACAGTACCGAATCGGTAATCTCCTACTTCTTTTAGTACACGAATATCCTCATCATCAAACCCTGCAGCTTTTAGCTGATCATCAGCTGGAAGCGGGCCTGGTGGTGGCGGAGGTGGCCCCTGATCTTGTGCCTGAGCACTACCATCTGTTGGAGGTGGTGGTGGAGGCGGAGGGGGTGCTGCAAATACTTGAGTAGGATCCAATCCACCTTCTGGTACTCCTTCGCCAGGACGTGGAGGCGGTGGCCCCTCAGGTGCAGGAGTTGCTGCTGGGTCCTGTCCACCTGCTGGAGGTGGTGGAGGAGGAGGCGGTGGTGGGGGTGGTGGAGGAGGATTTCCTCCTGCTGGTGGGTTTGCAGGATCAGTCATAGTATTTGGAGAAGTTCAATACAAGTCTACCAGCCACAGATGACTGATAAAAGCGCATTTTAAGTGTTTTACCCCTTTTCTACCTTGCATCTCTTAGCTGAACATATGCATCACCTTCAACTGGTCTATCAAAAAGAGCATATGCGGAAGATTCGAGCAAATCAGGATCTGTACTTGTAGTGTCGTACTTTGCGACAATATCTATATTTGGATGATTAGGATCACCTCCGTTTGCATACACAATCATATCGCCCTCTTTACCTTCTTCTAAACTCGCAACAGCCTTTGCTTCTCTGGTAGCTTCACCAATTTGAATAGAAACTATATCTTTTCCAGTTCCGACTTTTGAGCGCAGCCACTCAGCTTGTTCTTGCGCTGCTTTATCCCCGCCTCTACAGCCGTATGTAATTAAGTTTCCGTGGACGTCAACATATCGAACTGCTCTTCTATTCATGGCTTTTGAATCTTGTAGTCTTGAAGGGTTAATTTTTGACAGGGCAATACCTCGATCATCAACGAGAGCATTGTGTGCTGTGCGTGAACGATGTTGTTCTCCATTAGGCCACAAACCTCCGTTATTATTATTTGGAATGCGCATGAGTCTATGTATATCATCTGCAATAAGCTCCATTCCTTGAGCAGGAGAAACAATACGGAGATTGTGATTGTTTGTACCGATATCAAATTCTGATGGCTGATCTCCCTGTCCTATCCTAGGGGCAGCATTTCCAAAAAGACCGATATGTAATTCATGGCGTTTCAAAAATTCGCCGTATTCATGACTCCACTGAGACATAATTCGTGCAATATGCTGAACCACAGGCATTCCTCTTCCGTGAAGAGTAAACATTCTATCAATATTTAAATTTTGCTTAGCTCTCTGTGACCCAGACTCAAGTGTTTGAGCAACTCTTGCAAGATCTACCTCAAGTTGTACGTCAATATCGGAAACACCAGGTGCAGTAGGATTAAGCTCCCGTCCACCATAGGTGTCAGATATTTTGTATTCTAAGGCTAAGTCGTACCATTGGCGGTTATTTTGCTCGCTCATAATTTAACGCAGTTTATTCTGCTTTTTGGCTTAGTCAAGCAACTTTTAGGTACTTCTGAGCTGCCTTTCTAGCACGCACTACAAGCTCTGGATTTAAGAGATTTGCGACGGATATTTCTGGAATTCCGCTCTGGCGGAGCCCAAACATTTCCCCAGGTCCACGAAGCTTTAAATCAATCTCAGCTAATTGGAACCCTGAGTCGTGCTTTTCCATTGCTTTGAGTCTTGCACTCCGTGCCTGCTCTGGGCTTGTTGTAAATAAGAAGCAGTGGCTCTTAATATCACTTCGGCCTACACGGCCACGGAACTGATGCAATTGTGAAAGGCCAAACCGCTCAGATCCTTCTATAACAATAATTGTTGAATTTGGAATATCGATACCTACTTCTATAACAGAAGTAGAAACCAAGATGTCATATTCTTTTTCTTTAAACGACCTCATGATGTTTTCCTTTTCTTGAGGAGTCATCTTTCCATGCAACATAGCAATCTTTCTATGGGAGAAGCTTTCATCAAGACGCTTTTTTTCTGCTTCTACATTTTTTATCTCAGAAAAATCTTCGTTTTTGGATTCTTTTATAAGGGGACAGATAACAAACGCCTGTCTGCCGGCTTCTATTTCTTTGTCGATGAAGAGCTCGACTGTTTTTCTATCAGTAGGAGAAACGACTTTAGTATGGATAGGCTTACGGTTTCCCGGTTTCTCGGTAAGTACCGAAAGGTCGTGATGTCCGTATGCTGTAAGTGCAAGTGTTCTTGGAATCGGAGTCGCAGTCATGCTTAAGAAGTGCGGACTACCCTTGGATTTAAGACGGTCTCTCTGCGCAACACCAAAGCGATGCTGCTCGTCTACTATGACCAGTCGCAAGTTATGGAACTGCACTTTGTCTTCTATAAGTGAGTGTGTTCCTATTATAAGATCGAAGTTTCCGACTTCTATATTTGCTCTTGTCTCTTCAGCTTGGCCCTTCGGAGTAGAGCCGGTAAGTAGTGCTACCTTAGGGCAAGGCATATCGATCCCTTCTTTTTGGCAATAGTTATGAAAAGCTACCAACGTTTTACCAATAGATTCTGTGTGCTGCTTAGCGAGTACTTCCGTTGGAACCATAAATGCACACTGACCCCCATGTTCGATAACATTGGCGATTACCGCTGTGGCAACAAGAGTTTTTCCAGAGCCTACGTCTCCTTCTAGGAGTCTAGACATTGGTACGTTTTTTTCCATATCAGTCAGAAGTTCGAATATTGCAACTTTCTGGCTGTTTGTAGGAGTGAATTTGAGAGAAGCAAAGAAATGCTTAATATGATCTACGTTCATGGGAATTTTCAGCTTGTCATTTCTTTCCCCCTGCCATTCCTTCTTTTGATTAAGTGCGTTTATCTGTATGGCATACAAATCCTCAAAGGCAAACCTATCAAGCGCCTTCTGTACTTGCTCAGGGTCTTCTGGAAAATGCATGGCGTACACGGCATCTGCACGAGATAAAAACTTTTCCTCTTCTACAACTTCTACCGGTAACGTCTCTCGCAAATCCTCTATGGATTCTTTTATTGAATTGATCTTTTCGCGCAGCCACTTAGTGTTGATCTTGTCATGTTGAGGGTAAATTGGAACAAGGCGACCAGAATGTACCAAATCCCCTCCTCCAGCTTTTTCAAACGTCGGACTTTGCATCTGCAGCTTGTAACCGTTTTCAACAAGTTTTCCTGTAAGAACTGTATCTTGTCCGTCACTCAGCATGCGCTTGATGTGTGGCTGATTAAACCAGATCACTTCACAGCTCGTACCTTCGCTATCAAGAAACTTTCCTGTAACAAGCTGTTTTCCTGTGCGTGTACGAATAAGTTTTAACGTATCTACTATCCCAGAAATTGTAACCTTTGTATCGAGAGGTGCCGACCCAAGTGTATGCATAAGAGATAGATCTTCGTGTGCTCTTGGTAAATAGAGCAATAAATCTTCTACAGTGTGCAACCCCATACTATCGAGAACTTCTATGTAATCTTTAGTCGTACGTAAGACCTTTGAAAGAGGAGTTGTGAGATGCATGAGAGTAGTATACGATACTCTCCTTTACTCAAGAAGCCTATGAAACGTCTTATTGCTCTCACCGTTCTCGCTGTTGGATTACTTCCGAGTCTCCCAATAGATTTTGCAAGCGCCATTGTCCCAAATCAGACAGAGTTACAGCGTCACTGTCGTGACCGACTTGGATTTGGTCAGACAGAACCTGTCTATGGATCTTTGCTTTTGCAACTTCGTCGCTGTATCGATAACACACGAACACAGTACGAGCATGCTTCGAGGCTTCTAAACCGTGCAGGAATCACGCACTACTCTTCTGTTACACGAGATGTTTCGTATGGTCGTGAAACACAACGCTCACTAAACACAAGAATGCTAGATCAAGAAAAAACGCGAAAGTCGTACTATCACAATGTTCCACTCGGCGATCGAGAGTTTATTCTTCAAGAGCACCGTAGGTCTAAGAGATTGATCGTTCAAGAACAGGAACGTCGTTTGCTTCGACAAAGGCGTGAAAAGCTGCAACGTTGGAGGCAAGCTCTTCAGACATGTAAGTATTACGCATCAGAAAACAGACACGATTGTGTCCAGTTTGAGCTCACTGCACCGTAAAGACTAGCGCTTTCCCCACCGCCATTTTAGAGGTTCTTTCATCTTCCCTTCAAAGAGAAGTGTTGCGAGTGCAGCAAATATAAATACATCTAATACGAATCTGATTGATTCACTTCTTGAAGGACCTGGTTCTATAAAGAAGTTATTAACGCATCCAGAAAGAAGAACTATTCCAACAAGTCCAAGAGTAGCTAGCCACCCTTCCCAGCTTACTGGATAGAAGCCGTAGCCGTATCTTTTGGGTTTGAACCAGTACCTAGTCATGAGTAAATTATAGTGGATGGTTCTATAAAAGAAAGTGTACCAATTGTCATCTTTATTACTTTGTCACTGCGAATTTCTTGCGCTGATACGCAAAATTGATGAAACTATAATCCTGATGAAGCGACTAGGTCTTATTTTTGTCGGGATGATTCTCATTGCACCAGCTGCACATGCGCAGACGGTGTCTGCTGATGTTACAGAAATGTGCAAAGCTAAGTACCCTCTGCCTACACTCGAAATCAACTTTGTTTCAGAAGGCACTGGTCACGACCCTAGGCAGTTTCTTATTCGAAGATGTATTACCACAGAGCGTAAAAGGATTCTCAGCGAAAGAAGGGCTCAGCGACAGCAAATCCGTGACGCTGCACACTATGATAGGTCAGCTGCGAGAACGCACCAGTACAGGATAGAGTCTGAAAATAATCTTCAAGATGCTATTCGCAGACAAAATCTAAAAGAACAGCGCTTCCGCTCTAGGACAAACTTGCTGGATCCAGAGATCTTCTATGAAGGTCGTAGAAGTCGCCGTTCCATAATCCGTGCGACAGAAGGACTAGATCGTATCAATGCTATTCGCAGAAGCCTCCGAGCAGCAGACAGGCCAGATCCATGTCTTAGTGTTGGAGCCATTCGCCAATTCAACAATCCATGTAGGAATTACGGTTCTAGGAGCGGTAGAACTCAGTAGTATACAAAAAGGTGATTGAGCTCTAGCCATCACGTTTGTTTTAGCATAATATCTTGCTCGTCGGGGTGTAGCTCAGTTGGCTAGAGTACGCGCTTTGGGAGCGTGGGGTCGGAGGTTCGAGTCCTCTCACCCCGACCAATACAAAAATAATGTATACTTCATCTCCATGCTGCTTACTGTACTTACTGCGGCGAAATCTCCTGGAATCTCTGGGGGTTTAAGCTATGAAGCAGACAATGATATTGCCGATGGGTGTATTGTTCGAGTCCCCCTTCGCAACAAGTCTGTTGAAGGAGTTGTCTTGGGATCCTCAAAACCGGTAGGGGATTTTGATCTTAAGAAAATTCAAGAGTCTTTATACGACCAGCCTCTTCTGACGCAAGCGCACATTCGTACAGTGCAGTGGGTGTCCGAATATTACTGCTGCAGTTTGCGACAAGCGATGCGTGTTTTTTTGCCTAGTCCTCCATGGGAGGCTCTTCTTCCTAAGAAGATTTCTAAATATACACTTCTTAAGAAAGAAGAAGTTCGGGGAGCAAAGCAACAGAGCATCATCGAATACCTTTCTCATAAAGATTCTGCCACTTGGGATGAAATAAGGACAGAGCTCGGAGTAAGTAGAGCTGCTATCAAACCTCTTATAGAAAAAGAAATTCTCTCAGAGATTAGAGAGAGTGAGTATCCACCTGATGCTCCTGTATCTGAAATAGATATAACACATCCCGTTCTCTCGGATCAGCAAAAAGAAGCCTATAAGATTATTAATGAGTCCGATAAACCAACGCTGCTTTTTGGAGTAACGGGAAGTGGAAAGACCGAAGTCTATGCCCAGCTGATTGCTGATGCGGTAAAAGTTGGAAAGCAATCAATATTACTTGTTCCGGAAATTCTCCTTACAGAAGCAAACATCAATCGATTTACAGATCTTCTCGGAAAAGATGCTGTAGCAATGCTCCATAGCAGACTAACTCCTGCGCAAAAGCGTGATGAATGGAAGCGTATTCGCTTTGGTGATGTAAAACTTGTTATAGGATCTCGCTCTGCATTGTTTGCCCCTGTGACAAATCTGGGCCTTGTCATTATCGATGAAGAACATGAATGGACATATAAGAATGAGCAAACTCCTAGGTACCACGCACGAGAAACTGCGGAAGTTCTCTGCAAAGAATTTGGTGCCAAACTTCTTCTTGGAACTGCAACACCGTCTCTGGAAGCGTGGAGTAGAACTATCTCTGGAAGATATTCACTTGCGAGAATTGATGATCGTTACGGAGATGCGCAAATGCCTCTTGTGAAAGTTGTAGATCTCGCTCAGGTCAAATTTGGTGAGAGTTACCCATTTAGTAATACCGTGTTCGACGCTATCGAGGAACGCCTCAAAAAAGGGGAGCAATCTATACTGTTTTTAAATAGACGTGGAGTTGCCACATCTATGATGTGTCTCGATTGCAGAAGGCGAGTCGTCTCTCCAGATTCCAATCTACCATTTACTGTTCATAGAAAAGGAGAGTCGATGTATTTACAAGATCACACTACTGGTGCCATAGCAGAAGTACCATCTGTATGTCCTGGATGTGAGAGTGTGAACCTTCGACCGATAGGTGCAGGTACGCAGAGGGTGGAAGACATTATTACAAGAAAGTTTCCGAACGCTCGGATCTTAAGAGCTGATGCAGACACGCTAAAATCACCCGAGCAGATGAGACTGATGCTCAAGAAGATGCTCGAGAACCAAGCAGACATTTTACTGGGCACGCAGTCTGTCGTTAAGGGGCTAGATTTACCAAATGTCACACTTGCAGCAGTGTTAGTAGCCGATGTTGGCATGAGCTTGCCACATTTTCGTGCAGGTGAACGAACGTTTCAGCTGCTTACTCAGCTAACTGGACGATCTGGGCGAAAAAAGCCTGGTGAAGTCATAATTCAGACATTTCGACCCGAATCACCCGAGGTAAAACTGTCTGCAATGCACAAAACTGAAGAATTTATTACAAAAGAACTGCAAATGCGCCAAATCGCCGGCTACCCTCCTGAGTCTAATATGATTAGGCTTATTTACCGCGGTATAGAGCCAAAAAGACGTGCTGAAGAACACTATACTTTACTTCGCTCCAAAGTGGAGGATTTGGCTATAGGATGCGCCCCTACCCTCTTTGGAGGTGGAAAAGAGTGGCATGTTTTTATTCGTGGTGCAAATCCTAAGAGTGCACTGGAGCACATAGATCTTAGCGATACTGTTGTAGATATCGATCCTCTGGATTGTGTATAGGTAGCACCGAGGGTTTGTGATAGTCTGTTTTTACTATTTTCCACTACTTTCTATGAAGAAACTTTTCTCAGCTGTAGCACTACTCTCTCTATTCATTGCTACTCCAGCTACTGCCGCAACATTTGTTTCTGAAGAAGCATTATTTATCGAAAGTCCTATCAGTGATGACGTCTATGCAGCTGGTGGAAAAGTGACTATTAAAGAATCCATACGTGGGGATGCAATTGTTGCAGGAGGTGATATCACTATCACCAGTGGAGTTGACCAAGACCTTACTATTGCTGGTGGAAAAATTAATATTCGAGGACCTGTTAAAGACGACGTGCGCATTGCAGGTGGTGAAGTTACTCTAAACGATACAGTAGGAGGACACGTGGTCGTATTTGGAGGTGATATTGATATTCAAGAAGGTGCACGCATCAAAGATGATCTTATTGTCTTTGGAGGTGAGATAACTATTGATGGAACTATAGATGGAGATGTTATTGTAAAAGGTGGTGTTGTGTTTATGAATGGTGTCATTCGTGGAGACCTAGATTTTGAGGGAGGTGAACTCTACTTAAACGGTTCCATTCAAGGCTCATCAACAGTTGCGAGTGAGTCTGTAGAGCTCGGATCTGCTGCTCGTATTGGCGGTGATCTCGACTACTGGACTGATAAAGATGATGTTAACTTTGAAGCTATTACCGCAGGAACCGTGACTCGCAACTCAGATCTACAATCTGAAGGATTTGATGCACCAAGCGAAGCAGTTGTAGCCGGCATCATTGCTTCACTTCTTGCAGGCGTTGCTCTCTATTCTGTTTTATCTGCAGCTCTTGTTATCTTCTTGCTACTACTTGGCACAAGAACATACTTCAAAGACGGAGCGAAGCTTGCAAAGAAAGAGCCATGGATGAATGCCCTATACGGTCTTCTTTACTTTATCTGTACACCAATCGTTGCTGTACTCTTTATGATTACGGTTATTGGTATTCCTATCGGAGCTACTGTTGTTGCCATGTACGCCATTAGTATTGCGTTTGCAAAACCCATCACTGCAATCCTTCTCGTGTTTATGTATAACAGCAAATCAAAGAAGAAGTCCTCTATTTGGAAAAACGGAGCTCTCTCTGTGCTTGTATTTATCGTACTCAAGATAGTAGCGCAAATTCCTGTAATCGGATGGCTCGTAGCTTGCTTTGCAATCTGTATGACATTCGGAGCCCTCATGCGCACTGAATACGCGAAGTACCTAAAAGTACGTTAGTTACGTAATCTATCCAGAGCAATTCCCAGCGCAACTGACACGTTAAGCGATTCTTTCTTTCCGTGCATTGGGATGTATACGACATCGTCACAAAGCTTGATGATTTCCTCTGGAACTCCCGTTACTTCGTGACCAAGCACCAGACAGATCTTTTCTGTCGGTGAGTAGTCTGCGATCTTCTGTGCCCCCTCTTCTAACTCAAGGCCTACAACCTTCCAGCCATCTTCCTTCAAATCGTTAATAGCTTGTATTGGATCTTCTTTATACTCCCAGTCTATCCAATCCTCTGCTCCTATTGCCGTTTTGCTTATCTCTCTACGGGGAGGCTGTGCTGTGTACCCTGCGAGATAGATCTTCTCGATACCCATGGCATCTGCTGTGCGAAAGAAGGACCCCACGTTCCATAGGGAGCGGATGTTATGCGCCAAAAGAATGACACGTGGTTCCACTAGAGGAGTTCTAACGTACTAGAGTGCGGGTTGCCAAAGATCTCGAGAACGTCTGCCTTGCAGAGCTCTTCTTTAGATACACCGCTACAGAGGTAACACACTCCTGTCTGACTCCCCTTCTCTAAGTGTGCAGCTCCTGTGTCTGGAGTGTTTCTCCTAAGTAGCACAACTTGATCTCTATTTACTTCGAGTGGAACTTCTTTTTTGTTACCTGCGTCCCAAGTAAAAAACTCTGACCCTCTTCTGATAGCTGCCTTTTCTTTGTTGGCATTAAAGAGTGAGATTGTTCCCAGCACTTCTTGCGGGTCTCCTGTCAGAGAGAAATACTTCATCTGTTTTAGGCTGATATTTTTGAGAAGTCTTCTTGCCGCTTGTTCTACTGTACGCTCTTCATTGTTTACGATAATTGTTTCGATGAATATTTCGACGCCTTGCGCGTCTCGCTGAGGCACTTCCACTGTAGAACTGTTGTTGCTTTTTACAACAGATTTGGAGTCATCTACTGGGTGTGACTCGATCCATTTCTTCATAGAGGCAAAGTACGGGTCCCCTTTTGGTGTGCGTTCTGGGTGTGGCATAAGAGCTACTACGTTTCCTTCTGGATTACAGATTCCTGCAATGGCATACTCGGATCCATTTGGAGTAACCGATACTTCTTCTGAGATATTCCCCTCTTCATCGCAATACTGAAACGCAATTTGGGAATTTGACTTCAGCCCTTCATAGAGTGCTTTGTCTGTCGTTGTAAACCTTCCTTCTCCGTGGGCAATTGGCATGTGCATAGCTCCAGTCCAATCACTAGTTGCACATCTGTCTTGTGCACAACTTGGTGTGCACCAGATCCACTCACTCAAAAATCCAGTAGCTTCTCCATCAACTGCATTGTGAGCAAGACTCATCTGGAGACCTTGCGCATTCGGAACCAAACCAGACTCAATAAGCACCTGAGCGCCATTACAGTTACCGATAACTACTTTGCCTTTCGCAGCTTCCTCTTTTATGAATTCTAAAATAGGATCTCTAGCAGAGATCATTCCTGCTCTTCCTCGATCTTCATAGCTAAATCCTCCTGGGATGAAATATCCGTCAATATCTTTGAGACGTGAGACATCATCATTCCATCGAAAATACACTGCTTCCATTCCAGCATTGCGTATTGCACGCATAGACTCAACTTCACAGTTATTTCCTGGAAATGAAACAATGGCAATACGAGGTGTTTTCACAGGGGTATGCTACAAGCAAATGATTAGACAGTCATTACTTCTTCCTCTTTTTGCTTCTTAGTCTCATCAATTTTCTCGTTTGCAGCTTTTACTGCTTTTTCAAGCTCTTCGAGCATTGTGTAGCGTACATCCTCATCCTTCTCCTCATCTTTAATTTTATCGTGAACAGTCTGCCTCTGTTGACGGACTGAAATACGTCCTTCTTCCGCAAGTTGATGAACAAGCTTAACCAGCTGCTCCCTACGCTCGGTAGTCATTGGAGGTAGGTTTAACCTAATAACAGTGCCATCATTTACAGGATTGATACCTATATCAGCTTTTACAAGTGCAGTTTCGATGTCTCCAAGAGTACTTGCATCCCATGGCTGTACTACAATCGTCTTTGCATCTTGCACACTAACTCCAGCAACAGCTTTTAGGGGCTGACTCTGACCATACGCATCTACGGGTACATTTTCTACAAGAGCTGCATTTGCACGACCGGTTTGTAGCTTTGCAAATTCGCCATGTAAATATGTTAAAACCTTTTCTACTTCTGCGTTAAAGTTTTCAATGCGTGCGTCTGCCATAAGTTTAGGGGTTAACTGTGAACAAGTGTCCCGATCTTCTCACCCTTGGCAGCTTTTAGCAAGGAACCTGCATCTGCAAAGTTGAACACACGGATTGGTAGGTTTTGATCCATGCACAAACTAAATGCAGCTTGATCCATTACATTAAGATGCTTCTCAATTGCTTCTTGGTATGTGAGCTCATCGTATTTCACAGCGTCATCGTGCTTGTTTGGATCTTTGTCGTAGACTCCGTCAACATTGGTTGCCTTTAGCAATGTATCGCACTGAAGCTCGAGAGCTCTTAGTGCTGCTGCTGAGTCTGTTGTAAAGTATGGGTTTCCTGTTCCCCCTGCACAAATTACAACGCGACCCTTCTCTAAGTGCCTTTCTGCTCTGCGCTTGAGGTACGGCTCAGCTAATTGTGGAACGTCAATAGCACTACAGACACGAGTATTTTGTCCGAGAGACTCAAGGGCTGACTGCAAGCCAACTCCATTCATTATGGTCGCAAGCATTCCAATAGCATCTGATGATGTACGTTCTATACCGCTATCTTGTGTATCTCTAAATCTCCATATATTTCCTCCTCCAACAACCACAACAACCTCGTAACCTGCATCTACTACTTCTTTTAGGCTCTTTGCTACTTCCCCAAGGCTTTCGTGGTGTAAACCAAATCCGTCTTTCCGAGCGAAGAGCTCTCCAGAAAGCTTGATCATGATGCGTTTTCCGTTCATCTCGCAGATGATAGAGATATTTTGGCAAAAAGCAAGCCTTCGATCCTATGGTAAACTATGCTACAATATGTAGAATAAGCGGCGAACGCGCACTTATATGCCCCGGTAGCTCAGCTGGCCAAGGCTGGCCCTGCCAGCCGTAATATAACTAGCAGTGCTCGTACATCATTAACATCATAGCGTCACCAACATGCCCCGGTAGCTCAGCTGGATAGAGCAGCACCCTTCTAAGGTGAAGGTCAGAGGTTCGAATCCTCTCCGGGGTACCAGCCTCTGCTATACTCGGCTCATGAAAAAGCTCAGCTCTCTTGGCGTTGTACTAGCAATTACGGCTGCAGTATTTCTTCCGTCTCTATTCGGAGAGTTTCTCGCATACGACGATGAACTGCTCTTACTTGATAATCCAACCGTTCACGGATTATCTGTTTCAAATATCACAGAAGCTTTTACTACATACGACCCTGAGCTCTATATCCCTCTTACACTTCTTACACACCAACTTGAGTGGTCAATAGTAGGAGACAGCAGTCCCCCTTCTCTATCACATTACAAACCTCGTCTTGCACCTAATGTCTGTAGCACTAGTGTTTTTGATTTTGCGCATCTTCTTTGACGAAAAGATATCTGCTGTTTGTGCGTTGCTCTTTGCACTTCATCCGCTCCAAGTTGAGTCTGTCTCGTGGATCAGCGGCAGAAAAGATCTCTTAGCATCTGCCTTTTTCTTGGGTAGTACATACACATATCTGCAGTGGAAGAACGATGCACAAAAGAAAGTACTAAGCGTAGGCCTGTTTGCATGTGGATTGCTCTCAAAGGTTTCGATCTTCCCCCTGCCTCTAGCATTACTACTGTTCGACTATTTAAGAGGAGAAAAGCTATCTGCTAGTCATCTGAAAGAGAAAGTCCCCTACTTTGGACTGTCACTAGTTTTTCTAGTCATAGCAATTATTGGAAAAAAGACACAAGTTGCAGATCCCTTCTCATCAATTATTCTGTCTCCTGCTGCGTTCTTATTAACAGTTAAACACGTCTTACTTCCTAGTGGACTCAGTATTTTTTATCCATTTGTCAGTGAGGTTTCTCTTGGTCATCAGCTAGTAGTATCTGGGTTAGTTTTGATCATTACTCTTGGTGTTTCTTGCTTAATCTCTTACAAGAGAACTCGATCCGTTATCTTCTGCGTACTGTGGTTTGGAATATTACTCACTCCATCGCTTGTGAATATGCAGCGCGGTGGTGAATTAAGTATTCCAGATCTTTACCTCACATCAGATCGCTATGCATATCTTGCACTACTTGGACCTGTATTTTTGGTTGGGTTTCTTCTCCAGAAGACATCGTGGAAATTACCACTGCTTATCATTGCCGTATTTGGATGTATCACTATAGCGCAGCAAGGCTACTGGAATAATAGCTCCGCGCTCTTTGGTCGCGTGGTAGATACCAATCAACCTTCTCATGTTGCGTACACAAACCTTGGTGGCTTTGCCGTGCAAGCTGGAAACATAGAAGGGGCAGAAACATTATTTGAAGAAGCTCTCTCTGCTCGCAGGACAACGCGCGCACTCTTTAATCTTGCTCAAATAAAAGCTCATCTTGGAAAAACTGAAGATGCTATAAAGCTCTATGAAGAACTTCTTTTGCTAACTCCAGATGACAAGAGTGCACGAAATAAGTTACAGAAACTACTCTAGAGAGTGTTCTTCTTTCTTCTGCGTACCCATCCCATACCTCCGGCAACCCCTGCGATAGCAACACCAATTAGTCCTGGACCTGTGTCTCCTGCAGGTGGCTGGTTTACGATCATCGGTGTGACTTGAGCATACGGGTAATATCCATAGGCAAACTGTGTAGGAGCCTGAGGAAGTGGCTGTGGTACGGGCTGAACAGGAATTTCAGGCACAGGCTCTGGTGCTGCAGGTTTTGTAGTATCACCTGCCTTTATCTTATTAATCTCTTTGCAAAGATCTCCGTAAATAATTTCTCCAGGCCTTTTAGTTTTAAAGATTGCCTGTGCAAGATCTATGTTTCGTACAATTGGGATATTCTGTTCAAGAGCTGCTGCACGAATGAGTGCTGCCTTCTGGTTTTTTCCTTTTATCACCAATGTTGAACATGGGTCATTTCCAGTAATAAACTTCAGGGCATTTGCATACTCTGTAGGATTAACGATGACCACGTCTGCATCGAGCTTAAGTGTTGAAGCTGCTATCTTTCGAATCTCTTCTTCTTCAATTCTACAGTTAGCACTACACCCATCTCCATCAGAGGTATTTCCATCGTCACACTGCTCACCTTCTTCTGCTTCGTTATTCCCACAAACACTTACTGGTGAAATTTCTGCCTCAGACTGACAGAGTCTACTACATCCGTCACCAGAAATAGTATTTCCATCGTCACACTGTTCTGCAAATTCCTTTGTGCCATTTCCACATTCTGTAGGACGCATCGCAAGGATACAATTCGGCTTACAGGATAATCCTCCATCACATTCCTCATTACTATCAAGAACACCATCTCCGCAGTATGGAAGACTGCAATTGAGACGACAGGTGTCAGAGTAGAAATCGGAGTTTCCATCGCCATTGTCACATTGTTCATTTGCATCAACTACGAAGTCACCACATGTAGGACTAACACAGTTTGTGCGACAGGCACTAGCGACCATATCTGAATTGTCATCTCCATTGTCACACTCTTCATCTGGGTCGAGTACTGCATTACCACATACAGGTTCGGTTGATGTAGTCGATCGCTCTGTTACACGCTTTGTACAGGTAGAAGTACATGTACTATCCACCTTTCCATTACTTGAACCTTCATCACATTCTTCAGATCCCTCCACTTTTTCGTTACCACATTTTGCAGCTGGAGTAGGGGCTGGCGGGGCAGAAGGTTTTGGTTTAGGTTTTGAGGTTGCAGACTTCTTACAGCTGCTTGAGCAGCTAGCGTCTTTTGCACCATGGAATTCACAGGTGTTTTCACCTTCACAATCACTATCAAGTCTACAAGTCTTGGATGCATCATTTGAGCATACACTTCCACTATCACACTGTTCGTCATCTGTAGTGTTTGGCTGGTTATCTGCACCTCTAGGCTGTATCTGTCCATCACCACAGAACTCAGTCTTACAAAGCGCGCTACATCCATCACCACCTTCAGGCTTTGGAGTACCACCACCAGATTCACAGGTTGAAACAGATGTTCTATCAGTCCAGAAAGAGCCATCGAAGTCACCTCCTTCGCAAATACCACCAAAGTCGCATTCCTCTCCAGTATCAACTACTCCATTTCCACATCGTGCTGGTGGTCGTGCAGCAGAAGCAGAGGAAGATGCTCCTCCGCAAGGTTGTAAGAACATTCTACGACAACCTCCCCAAACAGTACCCTCAGCGGTTGTAACAGGTGCCGTGCAGGTTTCTCCACACTCAGCAACAGAAAATAAGGTTATTCCATTTTTCGTTCCAGCTTGAGTTGGCTCACAGTCTTCACCATTTTGAGGACTGATCACTCCATCTCCACAACTCAGAAGTTTACAACCAAACGAACATGTTCCTAGTCCATTAAATCGAGTACCTGCATCGCATTCTTCGCTCTTAGAGAGCTCTAGGATACCGTTACCACATCCATCTGGTGGTTCTGGACGATTGAAGAATGATCCAGTAGATGCAGTAGAAGCACGAGCTCCACCTCCTCCACCTCCTGACCCTTTAAAGAGACAGTTACTCTGGCAAAGACCTGTATTTGGTGGATCACACTCTTCTAGGCCTTCTACAACGTCATCTCCACAGACTGCCAGTTGACAATCATTCGGACATGAATCACCATCATTTGAATTACCATCATCACACTCTTCACCAGTATTTGTTACACCATCTCCACACTCTCCTAGGAACTCCCAGTTCACGTTATTATCACTATCGACACAACCGAGTGTACAAGACATGAGTGCACCACTAAATGCGTTGTTATCTTGTACGTCAAGCTGCTTTAGAATCGTAGCTCCAGTGCTTTCAACAATAAGGAAGGCTTGATCATCTTCTACGCTTGCACGAAGTTTAAGGCGCTGGTTTGTAGCCCCTTGCAATGTAATTGCACCTGAAACTGTCTGCTCTGTGTTTGACTCAAATGTCAAAGTTGCTGCTGTGGTAACCGTCTTTGCAAGTTGATTAAATGCTGTAGAACCATTCAGAGCTTGTGTAGTTCCGTTTAGGGTAATTGTTCCACTGTTGGTTTCTAGCTCTCCATATACACTCATATCTCCCGCTACCAGAATTGAATAACCAGTACCGATGTTTACGGTACCAGCATAAATTCCAAAGTCTCCATCAATGTCTACTGTGGACTCAAAGTAATAGGTACCAGATCCTGTTGCTTTTTTAACACCTGCACCAAGTACTGCAATTTCTGTACCTGTTAGTACACGATTGTAGATACGAAATTCATCTACTGAACCCTCAAGCGGACCTGTACCTCCGTTATCATTTCCGATGATAAAGTTTGTAGCATTCGTTACAGAATCTGAGCTTGTTGTTAGAGATCCTGCCTTTGCAGAAACATCGATAGCACCATCGAAGAAGATATTGGTAGCATCAGTATCTGTCGCATCAAATGAGACTGCCACGTGATGCCAGTTTTGGTCTGTTACAGAGCTTGTAGAGGTTACTGTGTAGACGTTACTACCGTCTGCAAGTTCGAAGATCATCTTGTCAGATTCGTCATCAATGTAGAGCTGATACCCAGTATTCGAAGATCCACTTCCTGTCTTTTTAGAAAAGATAACATCTTCTGTTGTAGAGGACTTTCTACGGAACCACGTACTAAATGTACGCTTCATAGCTGTAGAAAGATCCCATGCATCATTAAAAGTTATTGAATCATTTGTTCCATCAAGCTCTATAGCATACGGGTTGTAATACAGTGTTGTCCCTGTATTAGTCTGAACCCATGTTGGACCACTCGTCAGCGAGCCCCCAGTTCCAGTATTGAGCGTGCTACCAGAAGCATTCGATCCAGTTCCTTCATCCATTCTAAAGTATGCCTCTAGTCCGCTATCAACATAGACATTGTTTAGCGCGATATTATTTGCAGTAAGCTTTTCTCCAGATCCTACACCTGACAAGGTTAAGTCCCCTGATGTAGTCATCGTTCCAGGAATTGCCACAGAACCAGAAGCTACAATGTTTCCTGTTCCTGTAGCGAGAGTTCCTCGAACATCAAGGTCATGTGTATACAAGCTACCACTCATAGTATATTCAGCATTTGAGTGTACAAAGAACTCCATATCAGCCCCCATAGAGATATCATTGCTATTTAAATGATATACAGATGCAAGATCCGCATCACCGCTATTGTCAGAAGTAATAAGATCCGTTGTTGTAAAGTTTACGTTTGATGCTGTTGACGTACGAATTATCAAATGATCTTTATAGATATCCATACCTTCTACCAGTGTGTCTCTTACCTCATCTGAGCTAACCTTCATTACCAAAGCACCATCTTCAGCTTCGCCATTGATGAAAACTGTTACGACATCAAACTCACTGATGGTTTGGCTAGTAAAAGAAAATAGCCCACTCGTATTTGTTGTTGTAGTGGCAATGGATGCTCCATTGATACTAATAGCAACTCCAGTACCTGCACCTACCGGAACAAGTCCTTCATCGTGATATACCGTTCCAGAAAATGTAACTCCTGAATATCCATACGCAACTTGCATAGGATCGAAGGCGATCGGGACAGGCTGCATTACAAATCTCGCTTGAACGAAAAATAAATACAATATTGCAGCTACTGCGCAACCTGTGAGAAGCCGATGCCAGATGTTCATATTTTTCATTGAATCGTATTATTATAGCAAAATTTGGCTGTTTTGTATGTTTGGTAGGCTTGCATTTGTAAAATATTGTTGTCATCTAAATCAGCTGCAATTCCCCTTCTCGTGACCGAATTTCTACACTAGGCTAGGGGCATATCACTATGAACGTTACTCACCCCCTCCGGCGAACCAAAATAGTCTGCACAATAGGGCCTTCCTCTTGGGAAACAGATATTCTTACTGAATTAGCAAATGCAGGAATGAACGTTGCTCGACTGAACTTTTCCCATGGAGATCGTGATAGTCACCAAGAAATTATCGATCGTATCCAGGCATATAACGCCTCAAGCGATCTTCAAGTAGGTATCATGCTCGATACGAAAGGTGCTGAAATTCGGACTGGAGATGTGCAAGATCCTATCCTCGTTGCCAAAGGTGAAGAGGTAGTTTTTTCTTCTACTGCATCTGAAAGTGCACGAGAACGTAAGCTTATTGAAGTGAGTTACGACGGATTCGCAAAAGATGTAATCGAAACAGATACTATCTTGATTGATAATGGGGAAATCTCTTTTGATATCGTTTCTGTAGAGCCAGATGGATCTGTCATTGCAAAGGCGCGTGAGAAAGGTGAAATTGGAACAAGGAGACACATTAATCTCCCTGGAGCAGATATCGATCTTCCTTCTATTACCGAAAGTGACTGGGAGGATTTACGGTATGGCGCAGAGAAAAACCTCGACTTTCTCGCACTGTCTTTTATTCGAAATGCAGCTGAAGTGGAACAAGTCCGAGCACTACTGGAAGAGGTTGGAAGTACATCAAAGATTATTTCGAAAATTGAAACGCAAAAAGGAGTAAACAACATCAAAGAAATTATCGATGCTTCTGATGGTATCATGGTTGCTCGAGGTGACCTCGGTGCCGATCTTCCATTCGAAAAACTCCCAGCCATTCAAGACGAAATCGTCTGTCGATGTAAAGATGCTGGAAAACCAGTCATCATTGCAACGCACATGTTAGAAAGCATGAAAGAGCATCCTGTACCTACTCGTGCAGAGGTAACTGACACGGCTCATGCAGTAGCTACTGGTACAGACTCTACAATGCTCTCTGGAGAAACTGCATCTGGTAGCCATCCTTTGGTAGCTCTACAAGCAATGATTCGTATTCACCACGCTACAGAAGAACATCTATCTAGACTCGAGACAACGTACAACATTCACTTCAGAGACAGCGCAGAAGAAGAGATGGATAAAGCTATAGCACTCGCGGAAGAAGAAGAGGTCGAAGCATTTGTACTTATTACAGAGACCGGTCGCACAGCAAATCATATCAGCAAGTTCCGTGCGCCTATTCCAATAATTGCCCTTACAAAGAACGATATCATTCAGCGTTCACTCTCATTAAGCTTTGGAGTCTACGCACTGAAAGTTGATTTTGATTCTTCTGACGATGTCACAATGCAAAACGGTGTAGATCTTGCACAGAAAATTGGACTCTTAAAGAAAGGTCAAAAAGTCATGCTCCTCAAAGACAGGGCTAATAAGATGGAGGTAGTAACGCTCTAACCTACTTCTTATCGTTCCATTTGTGCCATGGCATCTCCAACTCATCGAGTGGAATGTCATCGATAGAGAGCTCTCTAACAGACTCTGCAGCCTTCTTTGATAGGTCTACGATCTTTCTACGGTAGAGGAATCCAATTCCACCTCCACCAATCAAAAGCATCGCTACTACGGTTCCCCAAATACCGTTTCCGTGGGCCGCCATAAACGTAGGCTCGAGACACTCAGCTGTACAGCCATCGGTGCTGTCACACTCTTCTCCCTCGTCGATTACACCATCTCCACAGAATGCTACTCGGCAATTTACTCTACAGGCATTTGCTTGCTCATCTGAGTTTTGCGGCCCAGCATCACATTCCTCAATACCGTCTACTACTCCATCTCCACAGATTGTTTCGATACCACAACGTGTATCACAACCATCTCCATCTTCGTTATTTCCATCGTCACACTCCTCAGTACCTTCTATTGCACCGTTTCCACATTCAGGAAGCTGACAAGTCGTTAGACATGAATCAAGGTTGTTCTCGTTACCGTCATCACAGGTTTCGGCACCCTCAGTGACACCATTACCACACACAGCGACTGTACATTCGTTGGTACACTCGTCTGTATCATCTGAGTCACCATCATCACATTGCTCGTTTTGCTGAACGATTTGATCTCCACAGCGGGCCGCCTTACAGCGGTTGCTACAGCTATCGAGGTTCTCACGGTTTGAGTCATCACATTCCTCACCGGCCTGTACAAATCCGTCACCACACTTAGACATCGTACAAATATTGGTACAAGAGTCTGTGTTAATTTTATTTCCATCATCACACTGCTCACCTGACTGGGTTATACCATCTCCACACGTTGCTTTTTTACATTCATTACTACAAGCATCAGTGTTGATCGTATTAGCATCATCACACTCTTCTCCTCGAGTTTCTTGGACAATACCATCACCGCAACCAGGCTTTTTACAGCTGTTGTTACACTGGTCATCATCAATCTTGTTCCCATCATCACACTGCTCTCCATAAGGAGGCTGTGAAGTCACAACCGCATCTCCACAGAATGGGATAGTACAATCGTTTTTGCAGGTATCGAAGTTATTAGTGTTTCCATCATCACATTCATCTTTACCATCCTTTATAGCATTACCACACTGTGCTTGCTTACACTGATTGGTACAACTGTCGGTGTTATTAAAGTTACCATCATCACACTCCTCTCCGCGGTCTATTGTACCGTCTCCACAAACAGGAATAGTGCAATCGCTGCGACACTTATCAAAGTCGCTTGAATTACCATCGTCACACTGTTCTCCTTTTTGCTTGTAACCATCTCCACACTCAGCCTTTTTACATTCATCTGTGCAACTATCGGAATTGCTTTCATTTCCATCGTCACACTGCTCTCCATTATTTTTATTGCGGTGACCATCTCCACAATCTGGAACTGTACAGTCTGCATCACACACGCTGGTATCTGCACCTCTAGAGTCACACTGCTCTGCACCTTCTCGAAGTCCATCTCCACAGAAAGATACACGACACTGATTCGTACAGTCATCGAAATCATTCTGGTTACCATCGTCACACATTTCTCCTAGCTCCGGAACACCGTTTCCACAAACAGGTCCTTGTTCTGTATTTTCAGCTCCCTCAATATTTTGCTGAGCCTGAGAAGATTCTTGCTGATCTTGCTGAGGGAATGGGAACGAAAGGTTTACAGTGATATCACCATCGCCAGAAGTTGAATTTTCACCTCCTGTATCTACAGGCTCTTCAGGAGCCGCAGGTGCCAAAGGCTCTGGGTCACATGCGTTCTCGAATATTGCATATGTACAGCGACTTGGGAGTAATCCGGAATCACAGTTCAATTGGTAATTCCCTTCTGCATCTAGGAGATACGCTCCATTTGAATCTTTCTTTAGTGGGCATGGAGGAATACATGCAGTACCACATTCATTCGCATAATTCCCAATTTGATCTGCATCAAAAATTAAATCTACATCTCCCTGACTTACTGCATAAACATTTACACCAAGGTCACACTCTTCACCAATGTGGTTTTGCACTTCGGCATCTCCACAATAGAATATCTTGCATTCATCACTACAGAAACTTACTCCATTAAATCGACCTTCGTCACACTCCTCTCCTGATCCCTCATCTAAAATTGCATCTCCACAATTTGGTGGAGTTGACTCATCAGAAAGCAAAGGGCAACCAGCTGATCCATAGGCTTCTCCGATGCATTCAGAGTACGGAAGTTGTGCTGTTTGGAGACGTGGAGATACGGCAACCATCAGTCCTAGCGCGGCTGATCCCACTACTCCAATGACAAGGTTTGTTTTCATTTGTTTGTTCTATTATACCACGATTTCGGATTTCGGACTATACCCAAATTGCACCCTATTGTGTGCTTTCTACGGGTTCTGGTGTCTTATTTTTTGTGTATATAGGCTTTTTGACTGGAATCATGGTTTGAACTTGGCGGTCATTTTCGATCTTTTCCATGGCCTGAGCTTTCGCAACTTGCATATTTAAGACTTCTTGCTCCAAAAGAAGATGTGAGCGCTCCTTCTCTAGATTACGCAAAAGGTACCCCTTTGTAGCATTGCTGTTTTGATGAAAGAGAATAAGCAAAGCAAGCAATAAAATGAGCGCTCCAATAGAAGCCATAAGCAACACCGTGCTCTGGTTTACCATTCGCCCAAGTGAAGACCTTCGAGAGGCTTGCTCTGGAAAGAGAAAATCCTTTAGCATATCTCTATTTTAGCATAACTTTAGACTGCGTTCTTTTTAAGAACCCTAAGAACTGCGCTTCTGCTGCGAGGGTTATTTTCTATTTCTTCTGTTGATGGCTTAATTGGTTTTCTTTTGATTTCAGAGAATAGAGGCTTACCAATATCTGCACCTGTAGTGTTATCTTTTTCTACGCTCGAAAGAGCACGAAATTTCTGCTTTACTCTTCGGTCTTCCAGTGAGTGAAAGCTGATAATTCCCAGTCTCCCCTCTGAATTGAGCATCTCTGGAGCAGTCTCTAATACGGTATCTAAGGCTTCTAGCTCATTATTTACTTCAATACGCAGAGCCTGGAACACCTTCTGTGCATTTTTCTTTGCATCACGCGTATTTACAGATTCAATTACTCCGTAAGCCTGATGTGTAGATTGTGGATTTTCTCTCTTAAGAGCTCCTGCAATTTTGTCATGTTGTGGGACTTCTCCGAAGTCTCTTAGTATTTCAGAAAGCTCTAGCTCAGTATATTTTTGAATAATTTCTGCTGCAGTACGTCCCTGAGAGCGATCAAATCGCATATCTAAAGGGCCATCTTTCCTGAAGCTAAATCCTCGATCTGCATCGTCAAAGTGAGGAGAGCTCACTCCAAGATCTGCAAGGATCACATCGAATTTACCAAGCTCTAACTCTGGAAGTTGCTTAAAATTACTATGAACAAACTCACATTGATTAGATTGTTTCTCTAGTCGCTGCCTCGCTACTACTAGGTTTTGCTCGTCAGCATCTATTCCTACTAATGAGCCCTTGGGTCCTGCTTTCTCAAGCAATGCAGAGGCATGTCCACCAAGGCCTAGAGTGAGGTCTAAGATCCTATCACCAGACTGTGGAGAGAGTGTTTCTAACACCTCATTTATAAGTACCGATTCGTGTGGAAATTCAGTCATTATTGAACTAATTATTTATACAATAATATTTAGGCTCTGACAGCCTCTATGATGCCACATTGTGGCTTAAATAAGCCATTGACGATCATGTTAAATTATGTAGAATAGTCGCCTTTATGTCAACTCTGACCTCTACATTGCTGACACTCATTTTGAGTGTTCCAACGGCCCCAATTGCTCAGACAGTAGGGCTCGATAGCGCTCCTGTACCTCATGAAATATCTGCAGAAAAATGGCATATAGAAGAGGGTGATAAAATCATCGTAGATACTAAAAATAATGAGGGATACATCTTCCACAGCGATGGTAGATACATCAATTTTGAAGTAGTTACCGGCCAGCAGCGTTGGGTCTACTACATCGGTCGCTCTTATAATGCCTCTACACCAAACTGGAACTGGACCGCTAAAAGCATGCATACTAAGGGGGATCGCCTCACATTTGGTCCATCTGGACGGTTTTTAAGACTCTACAAAGATGGAGTAGACCACACCGCCTATGGGTTCCATGAATATGGCCAGGAAGATGAAATCTTTAATGGGATGGATACGAGGTTCCGCAGTATGGGATGTATCATCGTTCGTGTACCTATTATGGATCTTCTAGTCAAAACCTTTGAGCAAAATGAGTCCATTGAAGTGATTACAAAAAACGGCGTTGATGATCTTCAGAACGTTATGTTGTCTTTCGATAAAGAAAAGGTAGAAGACAGCGAGGAAGTTGCACTATACTAGCCGCGGCTGGAGAGTTGCCAGAGTGGTCGAATGGGATACACTGCTAATGTATTGACCGGGTAACCGGTCCGAGGGTTCGAATCCCTCACTCTCCGCCATTTTTTCTACGCCGCAACCATAGTCATTCTCTGCTTTGCAATCTCGAGAAGCTCTGCGACTTCTTGGTATCGCTTTTCGATAGCTCGGCGTTTCATGTTTCTATGTTTTTGCATTCCAAGTTGAATCTCTACAAATCGTTTCATTGTTGTTTCGTGTGTGTACCGTACAGCAGCAACTTTCTGTGGTGGAAGCTTTAACATCATTTGATCCATCTCCTGCCTTGCTTGGTCGATAAACGTTCCGAGCTCTTCCTTAAGCTCTGCAATATTCTCGTGCATAGTAAGACCCCTGAGACGATGTGCCTCTTGGGTCTCTTGTCCGATGCGCTGCACCTCCCACACGAGTCCTACTTTCTCCATGAAGCGGATGATCAGACCAGAAAGATCGAACTGATACCAGCGCATTCCGTGAAAGGCACTGCGAGGAAATGCGTGATGGTTATTGTGCCAACCCTCTCCAAAAGCCAAGAGTCCAATGATCCAGTTGTTCCTACTTTCATCAGTAGTCTCAAAACCTCGAGGTCCAAATGTGTGGCAAATAGAATTCACACTCCATGTCACATGTGTTGTTAAAAATACTCGGACAAGCCCTCCCCATAACACCCCTGTCCAACCTCCTATTGCATAACACGCGACGAATGAAAGCACTGGCCACAAGAAATATGTACGTTCAGCAAACATCGTTACCTTGTCTTCAAGCAAGTGTGGGCAGTAGACCTTTGGGTCTTCGAAGTTCTCCTGAGAAAACACCCAGCCTACATGGCCATGCCAAAATCCCTCTAGTGGACTATGTGGATCGTCTTCGTGGTCTGAATGCGCGTGGTGCTTAACGTGTGTAGCAGTCCAAGCCAAAGGCTTTCCTTCTAGGGTCATACATCCACATAAAATAAAGAATGCACGAATAGGAGCGAAGGTTTTAAATCCATCATGTGTTAACAGTCTGTGGTACCCAATTCCAATTCCGAGAATAGAAAATGAGTAAAAGAATAGAAGCAAATAGAGATCTGTCGCAAAGATATATTTGTTCCAAAGTAGCGCTATTGCAGTAACTACTGCGACAAGCGGGATAATAACGTACCCCAGCATTACTATTTTATAGGTGCGCTCTTTCATAGTCCTTAGCTTGAGGGATATCTCACTGTATTGGAATAGACATTTAGGCTTTTATTTTGTCTGGCAATAGTTTAATTACTTCGAATACTGCGAACGCTGTAAGGGCTAGCGCAAACACCTCAATCCACTGCATAAACGAAATTGGGCTTACATGGAACAGAATATTCAGAGGGGTATACAGCAATACAAATTGCAACATGAATGGGATCGCTGTTGCTCCTATGAGCCATGGATTGGAAAAGAATCCTATACGCCAGATAGGCTCTCTACTACGTACAGAAAATGCGAGACAGAGCTCGAAGACGATTGCGAGAGTAAGGGTTGCTGAGCGAGCCTCTATTACTGGGATACCTTGTGAGAGCTGCCAAAGAAAGAAGACAAATGCGATAGCAAAAGCAAATACCGATGAGAAGAGTAGTCGACCCCACTCACCATGGAGAATGTGCTCATCTTGAGAACGAGGCTTCCTCTTCATTATGTCAGGCTCAGCAGGTTCCATTCCAAGGGCTAGAGCTGGGAGCCCATCAGTCATTAAGTTAATCCAGAGAATATGCAGTGGCAAATATGGCAACGGCATTCCAAGAATAATAGTTGTAGCAATAAACAGGAGCTCATCAAAGTTAGCCCTCAACAAAAACAAGACAAACTTTTTGATATTGTCATAGATCCTTCGGCCTTCCTTAATAGCAACGACAATCGTAGCGAAGTGGTCATCAGCAAGAACAATACTCGAAGCTTCTCGAGCAACCTCTGTCCCAACTTTACCCATAGCCACTCCTACATGAGCTCCTTTTAATGCAGGTGCATCGTTTACACCGTCGCCTGACATAGCGACAACTTCTCCTGCGGATTGCAGCACTTCTAATATTCTTAACTTATGTACAGGAGAGACTCTGGCAAATACTGCTGCATCTTGCAGTGCTACTTGCAATTGATGCAAGGTCATCTGATCTATCTCACTACCATGAATAGCTTTACCTTCTATGCCCACTTGCGCCGCTATAGACGCTGCGGTTTTTACATTATCCCCTGTAATCATGATGGTTCTGATTCCTGCAGCTTTTGCTTCTTTTATAGCCTGCGCGGCTGTGAGTCTTGGGGGATCCTCCATAGCGATGAGTCCTACTACAGTTATATCGTTTCCTTTTTTAACGGCACACGCAAGAACTCGAAGCCCCTTTGATGCAAAAGCGTCATCAGCCTCTTCTAATGCAGAGTGGTCACCTCCTGCAAGCTCGACAATTTTCTCTGGTGCTCCTTTTAGAAATACTAGATCGGAGTGGCGTGTCTGCATGTACTTGCTCTCTGATGTAAATGGAACCTCTTCATCATCTACATTTAGTCGCTCTACCTCCTCTTTTTTTGCAAATTCGAGTAAGCCGATTTCTGTAGGATCTCCGATGTCAGGAAGTTTTGCTCTGTTACATGACGAGGCAATCTGTGCGAGGAGAGAT
>Ga0209047_1000028_pt1 | contig 144886 bp, 125 predicted proteins | sample SaaInlV_165m_DNA_3_FD_184681 | JGI IMG/M metagenome (GOLD analysis project Ga0209047, IMG submission 184681) | Marine microbial communities from expanding oxygen minimum zones in the Saanich Inlet - Saanich Inlet SI037_S3LV_120m_DNA (SPAdes)... | ecosystem: Environmental > Aquatic > Marine >...
TGTACACGAAAAACGGTGACCGGGTTGAGGTACTACTCAATGCGACGACCCGCCTTGATGTAGACCGTAATATTATCGGGGTTATCGGAGTAGGTCAGGATATCACCGATGCAAAAGTCGCCCAGGCTGCACTCCAGCAAACGCAAAAAATGGAAGTCGTCGGTCAGCTAACCGGTGGTCTTGCTCATGATTTTAATAACTTGCTTACAGTGATTAGTGGCAACCTGTCGTTTCTTAAAGATGAATTAGGCGTTATGTCGGCCGACGTGGCTGAAATCATTGATGATGCTCAATCAGCTGCAAAAGATGGTGCTGAATTAACGCACCGATTATTGGCTTTCGCACGTCAACAAGTACTTGCGCCTAAAGAAACGTACGTTAACGATTTGATTGTAGATACTAACCGATTAATTAACCGAGCTTTGGGTGAGGGCATAAAAGTTACGACAGAGTTAGACAGCAAAAATCCACTAGTAATGGTAGACCAAGGCCAGCTTGAGAGTGCATTAATGAATCTGTGCATTAATGCCCGAGATGCAATGCAATCGGGGGGCCCTCTGACAATAACATCAGAAACTAAATCCCTTAACAAGGATCAGGTGGAAGAAGTTCCCGATTTGGCAGTCGGCAAATACGCGGTTATTACCGTGGAAGATAGCGGGTCTGGCATGAGCGAAAATGAGATCACAAAAGTCTTTGAACCATTTTATACGACAAAAGAACCTGGCAAGGGATCCGGTTTAGGTTTAAGCATGGTGCATGGGTTTGTCACACAATCCAATGGAGCAGTTGTTATAGAAAGTGAATTGGGAACAGGATCAAAAGTAAAACTATATCTACCTGAAGTTACAGACGATAAGAATACTTTAATTCCTCCTGTCAAAAAAATTCTCAGTGAAAGCTTACCTACTGGCACAGAAAAAATACTCGTTGTGGATGATGAACTGCGGGTCAGAAAAACTGCAGTACGCATCTTGCGGAAACTTGGATATGAAGTGATCGAAGCGAGCTCTGGAGAAGATGCTTTAGATTCAATCAAGGAAAACAAAAATATTGAATTGATGTTTAGTGACATCATGATGCCTGGTGGTATGAGCGGAAGACAGTTAGCCTCAATCGTCAGTATGGAATATCCCGAAATTAAAATTCAGCTTACCACCGGTTTCGAGAATGTAGATATCACCAAAAATAATGCCGACGCTGACTTTCCTCTTTTGAAGAAACCCTATGACCAACGAGATTTAGCTACCACCTTACGAGAACTGCTGGACTGATCAGGAGAAAACACAGGGTTCAGGACACCTAACCCACCGCATTAAGGCGCGGGACAACAGCCAGGAAACATTTACGCTCTAATAAGCGTCTGATCGTTCACCATCGCGTCCAACTGTTTTTGCACCGCCTTACTCCAGTGCGGATGCGTTAGTATCCAAAATTTTTCCTGCTCAACGGCGTTCGCGACCAGTTCACCCACCTCGTCTGGGTGCATACCTTGCTCGAGCGCCGCCTGGATATTACCAGCCAACTTCCCGGCCTTTTCAGAATCACCCTTAGGCTTGCCGCGGCCGGGACGAAAATCGACGGAGTGTCGACTAATATTCGTGTTAATCGGTCCTGGGCACAACACTGAGGCACGGACATTGCTTTTCTTCGCCCGAAGCTCTCGCTCCACTGCCGCCATCAACGCGACCACTCCATGCTTGGCTACATTGTATGCGCCCATCATTTGCGATGAGATCAAACCAGCCATCGAAGAGGTGGCATTGATATGGCCGAAGCCCTGCTCCTCTATGAGAGGCAGGAAAGTTTTCACCGCGTAGATTGGGCCCCATAGGTCGACATTAATGATCCATTCCCAATCAGCCAGTTTAACCTTACGTGCTGACGTTGGAATGCCGACCCCGGCATTACTGCAAACAACATGTACTGCACCAAAGCGGTCCATCGTGACTTCTGCTAAACGCTCGACGTCTTCGAGTTTCGACACATCACAGACCTGACACACGACAGAGGTACCAGCCGCTAAAAACTCCTTTTCAGCGGCCTTTAAAAGGTCTTCATCCAGATCCGCCAACACCAGTTGCATACCGCGCCCGGCAAAGGACCGCGCCATACCAAGGCCAATACCACTGGCCCCGCCTGTGATCACTGCGGTTCTTCCCAAAAAATCCTGCATCGTTTAGTCCTCGAGTCAGTCTTCGAATTAGTTAGCTGTGCTGGTCAGCATGGCCACCTGGACATTACTAATCTCCTCATCGGACCAATCCAACCATTGTCTTAATATTTCCTCATTGTGTTCACCCAGGTGAGGCGCCCCGGCTCTGACGTCTGCCTCGAGCTGCTTAAACTTATAGGGTGAGTCTGGAATCGGTCGCGTACCACCTGCTCGGTCATCAACTTCGATAATAGAGCCTCGCGCTTTAACGGAAGCCAGCTCCCGCACGTCAGAGGCTGGCCGCACATCGCCCCAGGCAATGTTCATTTTATCCAAAGCCACGATAACCTCTTCACGGTTACTACAGGTCTCTGTAAAGAAATGTCTGGAGGCAGCTCGACGTGATTTAATTTTTTCTTCCAGCGTAGCATTCTGCAAATCTTCCAGGCCGTCACTCACCCCATAAACTGAACTGAGCAACTTCCAGATATATCTAAATTCACCGGCGAGCATCAGCAAACCACCCGCAGTCTCATGAACTTCATTAGTAACCCCAACCTTCAGACCTTCGAGGGCACTATGCATGCCATCATTTGTCACAATCGTTGCGTCAACCATAGCGATCTCAACATGATCGCCCCGACCTGATTGTTGTCGCGCATAAAGCACCGCAAGCAGACCAATAAGGCCATGCATAGCAGCGTTAGTATCTGCAACAGAAAGCGGTAACTCTGTGGGAAACGCGCCAGTTACCTCTGCCTGCCGAGCAACCAACCCGGTCTCGGCGTGAATAATGGGCGCGTAAGCCGCGCGGCGACTATCGGTGTTGTTTGCACCGAAACCGGAAATGGACAGCATGATGAGTCGTGGGTTGATTTCAGCCAACGTGTCGTAGTCAATGCCTAATCGCTGCATGACATCTGGTCGGAAATTCTCGATAAGCACGTCCGCCTGCTTCACAAGCGACTTAACGATCTCCACACCTTTTGGGTGCCGCAGATCGACAGCAATGTTACGTTTCCCCGCGTTCTGCTGATGATAGTAGCCGGAAATATCACCACGCTTGACGCCCCAGTGCCGGGTAACGTCTCCTTCAGGCGGCTCAAGTTTAACAACGTCAGCACCCAGATCGCTCAGCATACGTCCGGCGAAAGGGCCCGCCAGAACACGAGACAGGTCAAGGACTTTAATCCCTGCCAGTGGATAGCTCATCACCGACTCCTTTTCTAATGAGACTCAACTTTGTTTCGGCGCAAGGTGGAAGTTTTCTTCCATTTTTTTACGCACCTCACCCTGGCTTTCGAAGTACTGTCGAAAGCCACCGTTGTAATTACCGTCCTGGCGTCGCTGCTCGTTACCTTCAAAGTTGTAATAACCGGGCGTACATTCCTCAGAACGATTGGTCTTACCACGGTGTTTAATAACCTCTTGAACCCACCACTCTTCTGCCTCGTCAGTCACATCCAGCGTGTGATGCCCATTGCTGCGCACATGATCGATGCACTCGGCGATATGGTCCCCTTGGGTCTGTAGCATTTCGGTAAGGTTGAATTGGAACGACGCCTGATACCCACCCATGATAAACAGATTGGGGAAACCCGCAGTATGAATACCCAGCAGCGTGCGAATACCATCGCTATACTTATCCTGAAGGTTCACGCCACCCTGACCAACAATATCGTTGTAGATACCGGTCTGCTGGACCTCGAAACCCGTTGCGTAAATCAGAAGGTCCAAGTCGTACCCATGTCCCTTGAAGACTGGTCCTTTGGGGCTGATCTCTGTAATACCTTCACCTTCAGTATCTACCAAATGAACATTCGGCGAATTGAAAGACGGAAGGTACTCATTGTGGAAGCACGGCCGCTTACACATAAACATATACCAGGGCTTCAGAGCATCAGCTGTCGTTTGGTCATCAACTATTTCATCGATCCGTCTGTGGATGCGCATCATGTAATCGATGTTAGCATTTTCCTGTTTCTTCAACTTGTCTTCGGGTGAGACCGCGCCTTTAGCAGCTCGTTTTTCGAGTGAATTTTCAACCGCAGCAAACAGCTTCGATCGCCGTTTCGACTGCCATCCTGGCTCAAGTTTACGCGCCCAATTAGGATCGGTTGGCCAGTCATCACGGATATCAATCGATGATGGTGTTCGCTGGAACACATAGACTTCCTTCGCTGTCTTAGCCAGCTCGGGTACAATCTGCACTGCACTAGCACCGGTACCAATAATACCGACAACCTTGTCCTTCAAGTGTTCGAGATTCTTGCCGGTGTAATCGTAGTCCCACCTGGATGTATGGAAAGAGTGACCGCTAAAAGAAGTCATTCCGCTAATTGTTGATAGTTTCGGTTTAGCAAGAGTGCCATTCGCACAAATTACAAATTGCGCGCGCATGACATCACCACGATCAGTGCTGACGTGCCAAAGTTGGTCTGTGTCGTCCCAGCGCGTCTCAGTGACGGTCGTATTGAAGACTGAAAGTTCGTAAAGATTATACTTGTCGGCAATCGCCTGACAGTGAGCGAAAATTTCAGGGCCACGTGAATAATGATTCACGGGCACGTAGTCGAGCTCATCGAGTAACGGTAGATAGTCATAGCTCACGACATCACACGCAGCGCCTGGGTATCTGTTCCAATACCATGTGCCGCCCACATCCGAGCCACGCTCCACGATGCGAATACTCTCTATACCGCGTTCTCTTAAACGTGCAGACGTCAACAGCGCAGAAAAGCCACCCCCAATAAACAGCACCTCTACCTTGTCGGTAATTGGCTCTCGGCTGGGGACTTCTTCTGCATAAGGATCAACCGCATACTTCGCTAGATCACCGCTAAACTCCGACGTGGATTGATCAGTTCCAGGAGGGCGGTACAGCAATCGCAGATTTCGTTCCTCCTGGAACTTATCTTTGATGTCATCGTAGTAACTCTGGGGTCGTTTTGGTCTAGGCATCGTGCGTCGTCACTGAAAGATTTGAATCATCAAGAGACACTAACGCTCTATATATGTCAAACGAAATCATCTGCAACTAGTTGCGCTTCTTTCTTAAGCGATCGCGGAAGCGACGCATGCCGTTTAACCATCGCTCATAGTCATTTGCTTTATTGGCAAAGTACTTTGCGACTTCCATGTGCGGTAGCACCAGGAATTTCTCTTCAATAATGGCCCGGATACAGTCATCAGCAACCTTTTCAGGTTCCAGAATGCCGTCTTGGGCTGCTTGATTCGAGTTTGTTTTGCCCACGCTGCTTTTACCTGCGCGCTTACCAAGGATATTGGTGCGCACTGCCTGTGGGCACAATACTGAGACGCCGATACCACGATCCGAGTAGTTAATAGCGAGCCACTCTGCAAGCGCAACCGCGGCATGCTTAGAGACGGCATAAGGCGCTGAGTCCAGCTGCGTTAAAAGACCTGCCGCTGATGCTGTACTGAGCAGGTATCCGCCACCTCGCTCTATCATTCCGGGAATCACTGCACGCGCCGCGTTCAAGTGTGCCCAAAGATGGACCTCCATCATTTTTCGCCACTGGTCAGTTTCTAGATTTAAGCCGCCACCAAGGGCATAACCTGCATTCGAGACAAAAATATCGACGCCACCCTGCTCCACCTCAAGTCGTTTTACCAGGCCCTCAATAGCGTCCTGGTCGGCAACATCCAGATGCACTGCAGACGCCCTTGCACCAATGAGATCAGCCGTTTCTATTGCAGTGTCGACATCAAGATCAGCACAGACAACAAACCTGGCACCTGCATCCACGAGTCTACACGCCAGCGCGCGACCGATACCCGAACCAGCACCCGTTACAACAGCCAATTTCCCATCAATATCCATCTGAATTTACCTCTATCACCAGTTTTATTGAACGCCAGCATCATTCCGAACTGAACGCGATTACTAAAGATTAGTTGAAGAATTGTGCCGCAAGAATAGCACTTGAAGGGCGCTCACATGATGGTGGTGGTCGCGAATACAACCTGATACTCAGGTTTGAGCGGGAAGATCCAGCTGTCGCCTGATTTCATTATGTGCAGATTTATTCAATGGATACGCTATGAGCGGCAGAAAGGCGCAGAACAGTCCGAGGGCTGTACCCACTGAGTAAGTCACCAGCAAACCCTGCAGTGCCACCGGGTCATTATCCCCGCCCGGGACAAAATTGAACGCCAGTTCAAGGATAGTAAAACTCGCGCCCACCGCAAACGCCGCGCCAAGTTTGTTTGTGGTCGTCAAGAGAGCAAAGAACAACCCTGGCCTTTGCTGCCCTGTCTTCAATTCATCCTCATCACTGATGTCGGCCATCATAGACCGGATTAAAGTCGGTGGAGCGCCGAATCCCGCACCAAAGAGAATGGTAAAACCCCATAGCACCGCAACGTTTCCAGACTCTGCCAGCGGCAACAAGGCGAGGTTAATAGCTGTCATATAGAGCAAGGCCACCTTCATCGCATTATCTTTACCGACGGCATAGGCAAGCTTTAGCCAAAGTGGCATTGCCAAAAAACCGGTCACAAAATAAAACAACAACGCAATACTTGCGTGTTCTGCCAATTCGAAATACGCCGTAGCAATAAAAATGTAAAGAGCGCCAGATACCCCAATGCCAAACCCTGCAGCCAGGTCTGCTATCAATAACCGCCACATCAACCGATTAGCGAGCAGCACTTTGAACGCCTCCTGCCAGGGGATAGTCACACCAGGCTTGTTGTGCGAATCAGGTACCCATAAAAGCGTCGGTATGGCGAGCAGAGGAAACAAAATCAGACAGAACCAGCCCATGCTGGCAACCTTGGTCGCCTGTTCGGAATGCCCGGACAATTCCATCGCTGCCGGAATAGCCAGCACAACGGCCATACCACCGATGACAAATATTTCTCGCCAACCAAACAGCCTGGATCGGTCGTCATAACTCTTTGATAATTCTACCCCCCAGGACTGATGACTGATGGCCAGCATCGTATATCCCACGTAAAGTAAGATGAGCCAAAACATCAGATATAAACCAGAGACATTTTCTGGATTCGGCATGAAAACCATCCAGACCGACAGCAGCAGAATCGGGATAGACAAGGCTATCCAATGTTTTCTACGACCCCACCTGGAATCGAACTTGTCGATCATCACGCCCATAATGGGATCCGTGACGACATCCCAGATGCGCGCGATGAAAAACACCGTGCCGACAGTAAGCAGCGATAGGCCCATGCCTTCGGAATAGAACCGCGGCAGGTAAACAGCAATTGGCATACCCATCGCTGCCATTGGGATAGTGATCCCGCTATAGGCAGCCAGAACGGTCCGTGTCAGTTTATTTGTCAATGCTTTGCCTCAGACTCTTTATGCAGTGAACACCAAAGAGCATGCACCCCCCCCCGCATCTTTTGACCACAGACTTTCCACCACCGCGTACCAGCAAAAAATCCCGCAATGAGTATCTACCAGAATAGAGCCACTATCCAGCGCAGCCAGTTTTGAGTTATTGACACCGCTCGAGATCTCGCTGCCTTTTGTAAAGGAACCCGGTAAGGACGTAAACCGCCTGTGACGCCACGAATCGTTATGGGAGTGCCTTGTCCAATTTGACTGCAACGCTGGAAGAGCAAACAGAGACGGCACAAAAATCAGCGCCAAACCAGATGCGCCAACTCGTTAAGGCAGATACCAGATCGGTGACGTCCAGGCGCGTTCCTGTAATGTCGTTTCCGCGCCTGGGAATTCGTCACATCGATTTTCTTTCCGGCAGTGATGGGCTGACCAACGGAGTGTAGGGGCTTCCAGCACTCTTACGTACCAGAATGCTGGCGCTTTCGAATCGAAATCTGGGTCTGTCCAGTTCATACAGATGTGCAGGCCGCCCTTTGTTTCCTGCCAGACGGGGATAGTTGTTTCCCTGAGTTCTCCATCCCTGAATTCACCTTTGATGATCTCGATGGACTGAAGCGGGGTTTCGTCATACAAGGCCTGTATGCGGAAGTGAGGGGGCTTTTTGAGTTTCTTGAAACTGCCGCCCATGGGTATGCCTTCGTAATTATCGGCATCGCAGGTGAGTGCATTCCCAGAACCCTGCAGTCTTACTTGCATTCTTGGTCCGCTGGTGGCGTATACCTCTCGCCGTTTCAACGCATCAAACAGGCTGTGCCGGGTATTTTCTTCTGCCCACACAGCGACCAGCCCGCCAGGATTCCAACTTTTCCTCACCATGGCCTTATCCAGATCACCGATACCGAAGACGGAACCAAGCCATTTGTCTTCGTCGACGAACCCGCCTGTGGCGGCATGGTTGTCAGTTGACGAAATGATGCCGAGTTGTAAGGGATTGATGCCGGATTCGCTGTAAACCCCCAAGCCTCTTGTCAGTAGCGCTCTAACATAGCTACTTCTCATCTTCTGCCATTCTTCCCTAGAGTAATCTTCGGGCGCTGTCGGGCGTGAGCTTCGCGTTAGGTACTGTTGGAAGTTGCAATCCTCATCGGGCTGGCCGAACGCGTAAAGACATTCGCTGGAACCCTTTTCCTGATGTATTTCAACCAGCCGCTCGAACCTCGCTCGCAGAGCACGTACTTCGTTGGTTTCTGTCTCGATGTCGAAACTTCTGCCATCGCCCATGTTGGTGTTGTGTGGGATGGCAATGGCTTCGCAACCGGCTTCAGCCTTGCACTGATTATCCAGTTCCTGCCAGAGCGCCAGAGGGTTTGGGTAGCGCATATAGTCGATGGCATCCGGCGTCACGTTTTCATCGCGGAAGATGACGTTGCGATGGTTATGACTGAAATCAGGTGTTGCTGACCACTCATAACCATTAAGCGCCGTAAAATGACAAGGATCGTCTGCCGCGTTGGTTTGTTGTTGGATACGATCCCATTGGGACATTCTGCTGTGGTCGCAATGTTCAGCATCCTTGGCACAGATGGGTGTTGGTTTTGGTGAGGCTTTGGTAATAGTCGGGATAACGTACTCTGCAAAAACTTCCGGCCCGGTAATTCGTCCGGCTTTTTCAGTCATAATGTCGCAATAAGGATCATCACTCCATTCGGGATCGGTGCAGATATAAAGCAGATCAAACCACTCTGCGTGATCAGTGACCGCCATAAAGTCTAGCGGTCTATCCAGCTTTACCGAGAGCTCATCGGTGAGGGAAAGTTCACTACCTCGGGCGAAACGATAGGCGTCAGCGGGGGTCTTAATCGTGCCGTAGCCCCAAGCGTCCAGGGAATAAGCAGTGTGAACATGAAGGTCCCCCCAGTAGACCTGTTTCTGCCCGGGTTGATATCCAGTGCAGCGGCCATCTTCGGCTAGAAGAGCGACGCCCGGGACGATGAAAGCAAACAGCGCGACAACGAGTCTTTTCAATTTGCCCCCCGGGCGGTTTTGATGTTACAGCTTATACTTCAGAAATACGCTGGTCGAGCGCGGGCGAACAGGCTGCCCGAATCCCATCGAGAAAGCAGAGAAGATTGAGCGTGATTGAAAATAGAACTCATCTGTTGCATTTCGAATGATGACACCAGCTTCCCATTTGTCATCCGGGCTGAAGTATCTGGCGCTGACATTTAGCGTCTTGTGGTCTTTTTCCAGTACCTCGGGAATATTTTCGGTGCGGCTGTAGTAGTCATCCTTCATACTATAATCCGCCCGTAAGGTAATCCCTGCGCCGTTCTCAAGCGGTATATCATACGACGCGGTCAGCGCCACGGTGTAGTCGGGCGTAAAGGGTAGATCATTACTCTTGGACAGAGTGATGCCGGATGAAACCAGCGTACCTTTGAACGAATCGATTTCATCATCGAGCACGCCCAAGTTTAATCCCAACCTTAAATTATCCCCGATCAGGGCGGTCAACTCGAGTTCAAACCCTGAAATGGTTGCACTACCCAGGTTGGCCTTGGAAGTATTGTCACCGACACCGGGCAAATTGGAGGTGGCAGAGATCTGCATATCCTCATAGTCCATCTGAAAGAGCGCAAGGTTAGCGCGAGCGCGACCATTAGCGAAGGTCGTCTTGTAACCGAACTCATAGTTCTTAACGTACTCGGGATCATAGGTTGGCAGCGGATTCGGCACGGCGCCGGTGAATCTGGCCGGGTAACCGCCATCTCGATAGCCTTCAGAGTAAGTGAAGTATGCCATGCTGGAGTCGTTTGCATCCCAGGACAGACTAAACATCGGTGTAGCTTCTGATTCCGACAGATCACCGAACTGCTGACTGAATGACAAAGGACGCTCGGTATCCATTACAAATGTCTTGTCGCTTTCTGTCCATCGTGACCCAACGGTGACATGCCAGCGGTCAGTAATATCATAAGTTAACTGCGCGTAGATCGCCTTACTTTCGTTGTCGATGCGCCGTGCCAGATTTTGGAAAAAGAAATTGGGCGGCGTGACGCCCAAAAAAGGTACATGAGCAATCTGGTTAAAGATATCTTCTAGTCCTTCTTCCTCAAAATAATACAGGCCAACCACGTAGTGCAGTCGGTCTTCCATCGCGAGGCCAGTGATTTGAAACTCTTGCGAGAACTGCTCCTGGCTGTACTCGGGATGGGTATTGGCGAAAACAATGTGGGGAGAATAGTCGAGGTCATTGAACAAAAAGATATCGAACTCTCTATAAGAAGTGATCGATTTAATGTTCAGGTTTCCGACTGTCCAGTCGATCGTCAGGTTCGTCCCCCAGACTTCGATATCCTGATTCGCTTGAACCGGGTTGCCATCAAAGTCCGTGAAAACACTATTGCTGGCATAGTCATCACCAGTGTTGTGAACGGGACCGTAACAAGCAGGATTGGTGGCTTGACCCGTGGGCGTGGTGCAACTGCCGGGATCACCGGACCAGAAAACATTCCAGAAATTACCAAATGCACCGGGTGCGCCTGGCCCCGCTGCTTGCTGGCCATTAAAGAAACCAATGCCGGCGAGCGGAACCGCAGCTCCCGGTGTGCTGGTGTCTTTAGAATAGTCATAAGCAAAGTCGACAGACAGGTTCTCCGAAATCGCTCCGCCAAGTTGCAGTCGCAGGCCCCAGACATCTTCACTGCCTAGTTCATAGTCGTCGTATTGCTGCGCTTTAACGTAGCCATCTCGCTCCCTTGAGAAAGCTGTTAGTCGACCACCAAATTGTTCACCCAGCGGCACATTGATCGTAACGCGTGCTTCCTCATGTCCCTCTTCTCCGACAGCCAGCCTGAAAGTGGCATCAAATTCAGTGCCGGGTTTTTTGGAGACCACGTTCACGGCTCCGCCGATTGTGTTTCGCCCGAAGAGCGTTCCCTGGGGGCCTCGCAATACCTCAATACGTTCTACATCAACCAGATCAAACGCGTTGCCAACCATACGTCCGGTAAACACACCGTCCAGATAAATCCCTACGGCGGGATCTTCAACAATGATAAAATCCGCCTGACCCATACCTCGGATATACACCGTGGGCGACTTGATACCGCTAGTGGGTTGGGCATTTTCGAAATGTACATTGGGTGCGATTTGGCCGACAGCATCAATGCTTGCGGCTCCGCGAGCGTCCAACTCTTCGGAAGACAATACGGACACCGATGTGGGCACGTTTTGAAGGCTCTCTTCACGTTTACGTGCGGTGACGATAATCTCTTCAAGCATCTTTGCGCCTTCAGCCAAGGCAATAGCCGGAACTGCAGTCATAAAGACTATGCCGGATAAAAAGACAACGACGGCGTTTCTATAAAGGATGTTTCTATACAAAGGCATAATGCACTCCTCAGCCATCTAAGGCCGTTGTTGGATCAATTGCCAACCGGGATCAGGTGAGATTGCTGCTGGTTACCGAGCTGTTACCGAGCTGTTACCGAGCTGTTACCGAGCTGCTATTAAGTATAGCAATGCGGCATAATACTTCGCTTGCTAGGTAATCATATCGTCAACTTGTTTGACTACAAATTCAAGCTCAGTGTTTCAGGGGTATTTGAATGTCGAACATGGCCGATTCACTCCCCGGGCCGGTGTTAATTTACTCTTTGCTTTGCCAGGCTGACCCAGCCCAGTCAGAAGCCTCGCCGTCGCCGGGAACCGGTACTTCTTTGATGCGTTCCGGAACATCATCATATTCAAGTCTTAGCGCTCGGCAGCAGACAGCATGAAGGTTATAACCCATCACATGATAGGTCAGCTCCAGAATATCTTCATCGGAAAAGTGTGAATGTAGTGCGTCGAACAATTCATCAGACGCACGGCCGTTGTCATATATTAGAGCGTCAGCCCAGGCCAAAACCGCTCGCTCTTTGGCGTCGAACACGTCTGAGACCTGCCAATGGGTAATTGCCTTGATTTGTTCTTCCGGTACGCCGTGTTTCCTGGCTGCCTTGCAGTGTTGTGAAAAAACAAACTGACTTCCAGCTGCATAGCCTGCCCTGGTTATGGCGAGCTCTCTAGCGCGGTTGTCCAGTTGGCTGACACTTTCACTGGCAAACATGCCGAACATGCCGAAGTGGCTGGTTGCGTGATCGAATATGTATGGTACAAGAGCGAACACAGACCACCAGTTACCCGGTGTGCCGGTTGCTGTGCCTGGTTCATCGACCGGGTCTCGGTTAGGGAATAGCGCGTCGTAATACTTTAGAACGTTATCGGGTGCGTCTTTTCGTGAAACTTGTCGAAGCCGGGGCATAACTTTTCTCCTTATTGGTTATCTATTGAAATACAAGATATTCCCCCAGCTGTCAAAGGAATTGACAAACTTTCTTCCCGGCACCTATGATGCCCATTCATCCATGAATTCGCTCGTGTGACTCTGACGTTGCACTCGCCCGAGCAGTTAGTTGCAGTAGAACATACACCGAGAGGACGCACGTAATGCCCAGCAATGACAAGTTTGAGTTTCGAGGGATCAATCATCTCGCCCTGGTATGTCGAGATATGAAGAAGACGGTTGAGTTCTATACCAAAGTCCTTGGTATGCCTTTGACCAAAACGGTTGTTTTACCAGGTGGTGGTGGTCAACATTTTTTCTTTGATTGTGGCGGTGGCGATCAGTTGGCCTTCTTCTGGTTTCCAACCGCACCTGACGCTCAACCCGGCGTCACTCACGCGGCAAGCCTGGTAGCAAAAGGTGATATCACTTCCGCGCATGCTTCGATGAATCACGTGGCCTTTGATGTTCCACTTGAGAAGATGGACGAGTACAAAAAGAAACTCGATGATGCCGGCATCGATTCTACCGATGTCTATCATGACGATTCCGAAATAGGCATCAGCCAGGAAGTTAACGAGACCACGTTTGTAAGATCGATTTATTTCAAAGATCCCGACGATATTTTACTCGAATTTGCCTCCTGGACGCGCGAGCTAACTGAGGCCGACGTCAATGTTGAGCCCATGAGTGCTGCTAGTTGACGGCAATTATCCTCGGATACGTTCCGGCAAATGCTTGTTTGTTTGGGTAATCGGTTACGCCTCGCGAGTTCAGCTCTGAGAGACACCAGCCTGAGCCAGCGTAAATAGCCACCACGCTGGTCAGTTGTCCATGAAAAAACCATGCTTGAGTCATTGCGGAGTTTTGGTTAGTCTGAGAGTAGTCTGAGACTAAATGTGCGGGCCAAACCGTAGTTGAATAGAAGTTCTGAGGTAGTACCTAATAATAAAATAATGAAATAATAAGGAGTCCTTATGAGTTTTAATCAAATCATGCCCGCGCTAGGTATTCTGGTGGCAATTATTTCAGCATTTGTCCCGCTGGAGTGGTGGCCTTTAATACTGCTGCTTATAGGGTTAGTACATGGCTTTGGTGGGCAAGAAAAAGACCCCGTGATCGTAGTTTCAGTGGTTCTCGCGGCGATCGCCCTGCCAACCATCGCTGATAATTTGAATGCGATTCCCATGATCGGTGCACATCTTGACGCCATTTTTGATAATTTCGCCGTCGCCATCGGCGGTTACGCGATAGCCCTTTTCGTTTTGGATCTGAAAAACAGGATCATGCCCGCCGAGGCTTGATTCAACACAGGATCAGGCATCAACTTGATGCCTGATCCTGTTTTTAGCATTGTTTTACCCTGAAGTGGCTATCAGCCACGCTGACCATCCTCTGGCCGGCACAGCTTTTTTGTCCTGATCTCCGGTGTTGGCCTATCGAACCGCGCACAAATTACGTGTACTCTTGCAACGACGTGAAACGATATAAAACGACGCAGAATTATTCGAGGAGATTCAGAAGATGAGTTCCATCCCTGTCGAATTTGACCCCACCCACATCAGTTCACAATCTAACCCTGACGCTCAGATGTATCACGCAGAGTTATCATCGAAAGACCCAATGCAATCAGTTCTTAAGGACAACCCTGAAATCTATTTTGTGCCGCCAAAGCGAAGCCGTGAATGGGGAGAATGGGAGTTCAAACCAGGCTCATATTACGACACCACTATTGGTTCGAAACATGCCTATTGGAAAGACGAGGATCTTCCAAAAGCCACCAAGGACATAAAACGCCTGCGGTCCGACATGCTGAAGTGGGGATACTGCAAAATTGAAAACGCACTTTCTGATCACCAGGTGGCCATTATTAGGCAGCGCGTTCTTGAGCAAGCAGAAGGCGAAAGGCTTGCCGGTATCGCGCAAAAAACCCCGAGCGGACAAAACATCAATTGCTGTGTTAACAAAGGACGGTGCTTCGAAGGACTAATAGAGCAACACCCATCCGTAGTCCAAGGGGGCGGATTGGTAGAACAACTGGTCACAGAAGCGCTGGGACCTAACTGGATATGTACCTCTCTTATCGCCTCAATCTCTTTGCAGGGCGGAGTACCACAGGCTTTACATCAAGATCAGGATATCGCGCTTGATTCAAGAAGCCCGTTAACGATTAATATACTTACGCCGATCACCGACATTGACGAAACCAACGGTGGAACGCTTGTTATCCCCGGTAGCCATCTTGTCTTGTCAGCCGCGGTTCGAAATCAAAACCCTGTCGGCAAACTGCCGCCAGCGATTAATATTGATGCCAGGGCGGGCACCATGATCATCACTGATGGTCGACTGTTACACGGTACGGGTGTTAATCACACAGCATTGCCCCGCATCGTTATGCTCAACGGTATGCAACATCCGTTAATAAGGCAGCAGGAAAATTGGATGCTGTCAGTCAGACCTGAAGTGCTAAAACGAGCGAGCCCGAAACTCCTTCAGCGCATGGGCTATCAAGCAACGAATGCTGCACAAACCAATGAAGGTCACGGGTTCGGCGCCAGAGGCTTGATGGAAGAGGCTGCCGGTTCTACCGTGGATTTTCGGTTAGCGGCTGATAGCGGCGAATACCACCGTGTCGGTGAGTTAGGGCCAAATTCTACAAAACAAGAACTCAATGCTTCCTTTACCTTACGGGATGTCGTCAGCAAGGCCCGGGCTAGCGGCCAGAGCGCACCGGTGGGTATCGGAGGAGCGAAAATAAACCCCTAGTCGCAGCACATTATCAGTCCTTCAGTATGATTAGGACTGCGCCGGGATTTCTTCTCGGCCCTCTTTCTGAGCCAAAATCTGAGCCTGCACCTCTGCAACTTTCTGTTCCGTTAGCGGGTAGTTCCAGAATAACGGCATGGCAACGAATTTGAATAACGCCGGGATAATCGAATAGGTAACGGCCAACATCAGCAGCGAGAACGGCGTGTTGGTCGTGTCTCTTGGATCTGCCAGGGAATCAAACCCCCAGAACACGACGAGACCGGTACCAATAAAAAGCCCCAGGGCATAAGCAAGTTTTCGCGTCATCGACCAAATAGAGAAATAGGCTCCGCCTTGACGTTTACCTGTCATGCTTGAATCGAGATCAACCACATCAGCCGCCATCGCATAAGGCAAGGCTGATAGTGCACCAATTGAAGACCCTTTCAGGCACATGATGACAATAAAAAACAGAAACTTACCGGTCGGAATACCTTCAAAATAGGCAACTGATGATGCGTAGGCTTCTTCCGGCAGAAAGGTCAGCAGGTTCGAAATCTGAAGGGCATCAAACCAAACCAGGGGCGCAATAGCGATCAGCGGAATTAAGGAAGCCCATAAAGCATACCAACCGATCGCAACCATCGTCGCCCTGTGCTTGCCTATCCGACGAGAGAGTTTGAACCACAGTGGAATGGCGATAAGTTGTGACAAAAAATACGGCGCCAGATAGAACCCGAACAAATCACCTGCAAGCAGGACGTGTTTCACAAAAAAGAAACTCAGGGTGTTGGTCATCGCCGCGCCAATCGTCGAGAACAAAAATGCAATCACCAGACGCCGATAAGGTTCGTTCTTCCATACGTACTTCAAACTGTCTTTTAGCGAGAGGTCGTCTTTTTTGGTCTCGGTCACCTTGAACTCGGGTACCGAGAACACGGCGTTGATCACCAGGATCGGCATAATGATGGCTATCGCCAGAGACAAAAAATACACAGCGTCCGTAGGTTTGCTGTACCCGAAAAAGAAGATGATTGCGGGCGTGAACGCACCAACCAGCGATCCCGTGACCGCAAAGCCCTCGCGCCAACTGGTCACCAGTGTGCGCTCGTGATAATCAGGGGACAATTCTGCCCCCCATGCACTGTAAGGAACATCCTTAATGGTTGAGCCCACATAGGTAACGACCAGCATCATCAACATCCAGGGGTAGCCAGAGCTAAAAGTTAAACCAAGCAGGCTCACCTCGCGAAAGGTGATCGGCGGGATGAACAACATGCAGATGCCAAATATGTAGATCGGCATACCTAACAGGACGAACGGTTTTCGTCTCCCCCAGCGAGTTCTAAGCCGATCGGACAGAAATCCGACGATCGGGTCAGTGACCCCATCAAAAACTCGAGCTAGAACAAGAACGAGCCCCACAAAAGCAAGACCGAGACCGAACCCTTCGCTATCTGCATAAACGGCGGGCAAGTAAACGGCCATCGGAAGTCCGACCATCGCCAACGGCATGGCCGGCGCGCCGTAAGATGCAAGCATCCATGAGTTCAATACACCTGGCTTGTATTCTTTCACCTCTAGCCCTTTATCCAATAGCTCAGCTCTAAGATATCACAGCAAAATACTCATATGATTCCTTTCCGGTCAACGGTTATGGCAATGTGCTGCTTTCCGGTAGCCCCTTACCTAGAGGCACCTTGAAACCGGTTTGTTTACTACCAAGAGCCAGGCTCAAATTAGGGCCAGGCTGCAACGATGTTCACACAAGACTCATCGTCTGAGGGTCGCTGGCAACAATGTATCGAAAAGGAATCTGTAGACCAAGAGCCGTTTGCCTGGTCTAAGGTTTCGCCTGAACTTTTTCGACCAGACAGGCTCCATAAAACCAGACGCCCTGTTATCTTATCCTCCACACGATAAGCACTGACTCACTAGCTTGCAGCTATCCCTATAGGCGCCCAGGCCATCAGAGATGAATCACCTTCGAAAGTGTTGTGGACCAGGTCGACACCTGCTGCAATCGACAGCTCCTTGTATTGCATCCACGACAAAACATCGACGATTGGCGTTCCTGGCCCTTCATCAAACTGTAAAGGGCCATAGACATTCGCCGTGTAGATTAGATCTTCATCGCTAACACGTTGGGTTTCTTCATGACGCGCACCGGCCGGCTCGTAAAACCAAACGCCTGGGCCATATCCCTCAGGCGGGCCAGCCCGATAACCAATACGACCGTTAAGCACCATGAAGTCCGCGGCACCCAAGTGATAATGAGGTCCCGCAACACCATTGTGTCTTACGATCAGCGACGTGATACCTGTTTCTTCACTCACTCTTAGCACCTTTAGCCCCATATCCGGCACCGAGGGATTTTCGATCCATGGGATCGCCCGAGTATCCACAAAATGTGGGTGCACACTGCGGCCTACATCTGCAATATTCTCTGCCTCTGAGACGAGCGCTTTGGTGTCCGTTCCGGCAATTGCTAGTGGTTCTGCCTGCCCCTGATAGGCAGGCGGTCTTTCCTGCATGCACTCCGCCAATGTATTGGGGACTAACGTCACACCTTGTTCCTTAGCAGCTGCCATCAGGTCCAGCGCTGTCAGGATACTGGAGACGCCACCATTTTCGTTAAGAAAGGCCACAGCGCCATAAAAATTACCGAGAAACTCAACATCCTCGGTAGCAATAAACCTGTCTACTTTCGCATTCGCAGGAATGTAACCCCAGGTACCTGGCTCAAGAGTTCCCGCCATGGGGCCCTCCGGATAGCTAAGCGTGCCAGAAAGCACCAGCATATCCATTGCACCCAGGTACACGAGATTCTTTAGCTCTGTCCCGCCCTTTACCTGAATCACCGCACTGAACATGCCGCTTTCGCTACTGGCACGCAGTGGTTTTATCGCCATGCCTGGTGCTTGAGGCAAGGTCATCCATGGGATGTCATTGGTATCCACTCCGCCCTCAAGGCCTGTGGGGTTAAAGTCGGGGTTGTAGCCTGTGTTCATATTGACCTGCCTCTATTAGTCGACACTGCTAAGGTGCCAGAGTTGTGGGGGAAGAGTAAAGAGCTGGCATAAATAAAGACGACTCGTGATTTTACTGATGACCTCGCGGACTCCTTCGGTACTACCTCGGTACTACCTCGGTACTACCTCTTCAGACATAGCATATCTCCGCTATCTGATTGTCATCGGATTTACCCAAGGTGTAAAGTGCCGGACAATCAGCCATTCAGAAAACGTATATGTCTCATTCGAAAGGATTACCAGGATTACGCGGCACCGATCATTTAGGCATTACAGCACCAGACTTCGATGAAGCCGTCGAGTTTTTTACCCGTGTTCTGGGTTTAGAACCTTTCTATGACATGGGTCCTTTTGAATCAAATGAAGATGACTTTATGCTCGACATGTTGAACGTCAATCCTCGAGCAGTGATCCGACGTGTTAAACAATTTCGATGTGGCTCTAATACAAACATTGAGCTTTTCGAATACGAGAGCCCGGACCAGCGACGTGAAATGCCTAAAAACAGCGATTGGGGCGGGCACCATATCGCGCTCTATGTGGATGACATAGATGTCGCTATGGATCATCTAAGGGCACACGATATAAGGCTCATGCCCGGAGGAGGCGGCCCAACTATAAAAGATGGTCCGGAAGCGGGACTTCGGTCTTGCTATTTTCTGACCCCCTGGGGCATGCAGATGGAGCTCATTACTTATCCAGATGGAAAAGGCTACACCAAAGATACGGACCGAAGACTATGGGATCCGCGGAGTTAATCTCCGAGAAATTCAGACAGCGTCTTTCGTAAGGAACATGAATTGCTTACGGAAACTTTCCGCCCCTGCAATCAAACTTCCCCGTACCCAATATCTGATTTCGGCAATAACTCCGAATCCGCCGACTGTTCTTAACACGCTATTCGAGGAAGTCCGCTTCCAGGTAACTGATCTGCGCGTTACTTTCTGATCGCGTCAATTTGTTCCAGGCTGGTGGCTCTGGGAGTGGGGCCCATACCAAAATCGTAGCTGGCACCTGTGTCCCCGCCCGGCCCCTGATTGATGACATGACGAATAGCCAGATCGAGATCCTCCACCTTCATCCCATTTTCAATCATCTGCGGTGCGAATTCGCGGAGCATCGGCGTATCAGTCGCGCCAAAGCAAAGCCCGTTAACACGGATACCCATTTCTTTGAGTTCCTCTGCCCAGCTTTCAGTCAACCGCCAGAGCGCAAACTTCGCGCAATCGTATCCTGTGGCGGGACCACCAGTTAAGTAGAATCCTGGGCGGACATGATCTGTCAGAATATTAATAATATTTGACGTGCCGGATTTTTCCAAAAACGGTACAGCGGCCGCCGTACAGTAAAACGCACCCATCGCACACGAACCCATCGCATTATCGAACGCTCGGGTTTGAGTGTCCCAGTCAGAGGAGGTCAATTTGGTGTCACCGTACACTGCGGCGTTATTCACGAGCAGGTCGATGTGATCAATTTTCCCTTTTAGATCATCAAAAACTGCACGTACAGCTTCCCGATCACTGATATCGCAGGTATAGCTGTGGCAGGTGCCACCAGCAGATTCAACCTGTGAGTGCGTCACCTTGTTCTCGGCCGTGTCTATGTCCAGCGCAACAATCGTAGCGGACTGTTTCGCCCAGCTTGTTGCCACCTCACGGCCAATACCCACCGCGCTACCTGTAACAAAAACAACTTGATTCACGACACTATTCCATTTGTGAGTCCTGTGAAGATACACGGTGATTAGCATCAGGTGAACCTTTATGTGTGCTTGAAGCACCTAAAATCCAGGCTGATAATACCCGTATAGGTGCTGGAACCCAGGCCAGGTGTCCGTGCGCCCGAACCCAGACCTGTAGACCATTTGGTAACCACCTGCCTGCTACGCCAACATCGACTGAAACAATACCCACCGAAATAGTGCCCACCAAAACAATGCCCACCGAAACATGGAAGCCTTCATCTGGTTCATCACATAAGAAAAGCAGGTTCTGTTTCCCTGATCAATGACACAGGAAGACCCTCCAAGCCCAGCCCAGCCCACCAGATGGCATTCTTGTTCGGAGTGATGGGAATGAAGTCACTACCATAGGCATAACCCATCGCGAATTTAACAGGGAACATCAGCACCAGGTCCATTGACTCCAGGAGAACCTCGCGAGATTTTTCAGCAGCTTCAGGCGATAGCAACTGTGTATCAGTGGATTGCCATCTCGTTTTCCCTATTCACTCAAGAAGATTCAAACCCTTCGGAAAAGTCATACTTGAAATGCGGGTCGCCTGTGACACGGCCATCCGCATGAACAATGTGAGTTTCCGGGCTGGCTATGTCCAAAAAGTCCTGAACCGTAAATAGCCCCAGGATTTCGCTGTTCGGGTTCGGCTCAACATGATTCTGCAAAAGGACTTCGCTGTCACTCTCGAAGATACCACGCGCCTCAAAGCCTTCCGGGCAATCGCTGAACGGCGTATGAAATGATCCTGGCGCCTCATAGGAAAACATGCCGTTGTCGACGCGGTTAGTACCCTCACGGTAACCAAACCAGCCTTTGGTCGTAAACGACATCGCCCGACAAATATGAAAGTGGGAAGGAAAGTCAGGCGCACCCGGGTCCATGCGGAATGCATAGGCCACTGTGTTCGTGGGCACATGAACCGTTAGCGCCTTAAAGTACGATCCTTCAGCGACCTCTACCCATTCAAGGTCATTCGCCTGAATATCGGCGGTAATCCGATCGAGTTGAGCAAATCCAGAGCCCATAGCTATACCTTTTTTAAGTGAAACATTACGCCCATCAAGCACCATCGGCGAAAAATAGTAAAGTCCGTGATGCTCGTAAAAAACTTTAGTGCGTTCCCCTATGGCTGCTTGATTAATTATCTGCCAAAAGAATCCGACTAGCGCCAGGCCTAAAGATGACCAGGTTGCTTATCGCTCGCGCTGCGCATTTCGCTCCCAAGGAGGCAGGTCAACACCTATTCCTTGCAGGGAACAGGTTCACACGGCGGGCCTTAGGAAAACGGGATTCATAGAGTTTCATATGGTTAGCCTTGTTGTTGTGCGGCTGGATCAGAGCCCAACGCTAAAACTTTGCCTGTTGCTGGGAAAACCAATTCCCCCGCCTGCGGCTAGTCGAGTACAGTCAGTTGATGCTCATGTGGGGCGTAAAAGTCGCTGAAAATTTATTGCGCTTACAATGGCAGCCTCGCACCAACATAGCGAACGGAGGAGTTGGTAATGACTATTTCATTAATCGGGGCCGGCTACGGTCGCACAGGCACGCTTTCCCTGAAGTCAGCGTTAGAGACATTGGGCTACAACAAATGCCACCACATGATCGAGGTCATACGAAATCCTGGTGAACCAGAAAAGAGGAGGAGCTTTCCAGCCAGGGTTCAATCCGAGCCATGCGCTGTGATGGTACCGACCGCCTGGGCCGTCGACGAACTTATGGAAGACGTCCGGGCTAATGAAGGCGACCAAGCATGCACTGCTTGCGCTGGCAGAATGGCTGAGAGCTGAACTTCAACAGACGTGTATGTCCGTCAGTTTGTTGATGCCGGGCCCGGTTCTGACAGAAAGTCTGGCGTCGACGTTCAAAATCCTCGAAGCAGATCCTGAAAACCAGCAGATTCGGCAGCAGTTCAGCAAAGAGGTAGAAACCCTACTCCGTGAACGCATGATCTCGACCCAGCAATGCGCCCAACTCGCGCTCCAGGGTTTGAAGCAAGGACTGTTTTACATACCGACCCAGTCTTACATCAAATCAGACATTGACCGACGCCATGAGGAGCTCGAACGAGCGTTTTTCGTATTGGACCGCGGTCAGTGAATTCAATATTGAAAATTACTTAACGTTTGTTTGCCCACCATCGACAGGAATCATCTGCCCGGTGATAAAACGCGATCCATCACCCGCGAGGAAGACCATAACCGGTCCTAAATCCTCGTCGGGATCACCGTACTTCTGACCCATGGCGATTGACTGATGATTCTGCCAGTAGCTCGCGGTTTTATCATCCTCTGTCATGGTCGCCATCGCTTCCTCGTACATCGGCGTCGCCATCGCAGGAAGAATAGCGTTTACTCGAATATTATCCTTCCCCCATGTTCCTGCGGCAGTCCTGGTCCAGGAATGAACAGCGCCCTTAGCGGCAGAATAGGCAGCAGCGCCGGGCTCCGGCCTTTGCCCAGAGATAGAACCGAAATTTAAAATTGAACCACCACCCGAATCCTTCATATAACGAGCCGCAACCTGGTTCGTTAACATCGTGCCGCGCACGTTAACTGCAAACATTAGGTCCCAATCTTCGACGGTAACATCGCCGGCGTCAGACGCGCGCTGAATTGCGGCAGGATGCGCAAGCACGTCAAGCCCACCCATTACTGCCACAGCTTTCGCAAAAACCGATTCAACGCTGGTTTTATCCGAGACATCAACGTGCATATAACCTGCCTTACCGGGGCCTGATTTAGTCGCCTCACTGGAGACTTCGGCTCCAGTGTCATCGGTAACATCCATGCCAATAACATGGGCACCTTCACGAACATACGCTCGCAAGGTCGCCGCACCCATACCACGGGCTGATCCCGTCACAATAATTCGTTTACCTTTTAACTGCATGTTCTAAAAACCTTCTAAAATTCATGATGTTCAAAGTATAGCTCAGTCAAAATAATCATACGGCTTAACCCAAATTAGACTTAATAGGGTCAGAATCAAAAAGGGCCCAGCTAAAGTGCCGGGATAAGATTGATTCAATTCCGCATTGAGTTTACTCTTTTTAAAAATAAACAGGGTTTGGCACTATGTCTGAAAATCGATTTGCTATCGTTGCTGACAAGCACGAAATTGAAACGTTACAACGGCTTTATGCAAAGGCTACGGACTTGATTGGTCACGGCACAAAAGAAACATTTGAGGAAGGTAGAGAGATCTACCGCAGCATCTATACGGACGACGTTGATATCCGCACAGCGAATACCGGCGATGACCCTTTTGTTGCCAAAGGTCCTAACGCCTGGGCTGACGTTTGTCGCGAGGCACTGAAGGACTACACGGGCACACAGCATTTAATCGGTACACAGCTTACTGAAGTTAATGGCGACGAAGCCCGGATGGAAAGTTATCTGAACGCCTGGCACAAAAACCCCGATCTAACCGTCTACTACTTCCTGGGCACCTATATTTCAAAAGCACGGCGGACGCCTGAAGGCTGGAAAATCTACGATATGACATTACGCCTCGATACGAGTGGCACCGTACAAACAACCTAACTTAAAGAACTCGGGGTATGGTGAGAGGGGTAACCACCAATGAGGAAAGTTGAAATCACTAGAGAGCCAGTTGAGCTCTACAAAATTCTGAAATTCGAAGGACTGGTTAGCACCGGTGGCGAGGCTAAATTACTGATTGCCGACGGACAAGTGACCGTCAATGGTGAAATTGAAACTCGTCGACGGAAGAAGATTGTTAATGGCGATGTTATTGAGTTCCGTGGCGAGACATTGCAGATGCAATTGATATGATTTAATTAAGAGGGTCAGAAACCCTCTTAACGCAAGCTTGCCGTTATCCTGACCCCGTTACTTGGTAATATCGCTAGACGGCATTAGATCCGACGGGGAAAGCCATGTGCACGCTCATCATATTGTCTTCGCGCAGTTTCTTGATCGTCGGATAGTCCGGGTCTTCCCTGAACCCGCGATAGGCATCCTCAGATGGGAATTGCGACAGGATCATCGACTGGCGGTTGAAGCTACCGCGAAGCACCTCAAACTTGTCGCCAATGAGATAGGCCGCTAAGTCGCCAGTCAGATTTGGCTTGTTCCGCGACGGCGGATTTTTTGGTGATTTTTAAACATCATTCTCTACCGAACTCTTCCGCGCAACTCTTGCCGAGCCTATGGCTATCGATCGGCCGGTCTCGTCAATCTGTGCAAGTTCCAGATCAACCACCATTTCATCCTCGACATGATCTAGCGCTATGACTTTACCACTGGCTGTTAACAGTTGATCTTTGAAAAAGGGCCCCCGAAGCTTCGCCGAGACTGAAACAATGCGGCCATCATCACCTATCCAGGCTCTTAACATGGCATGAAAAAATGCCAATTGAAGCGGCGCCATTGCAAAGGGCGCGGGAAACCCCTCTGCCTCTGCCACCGCATAATCCCAATGGTGCGCAGCAAATTCATCATTAACTGCAGCAAACCGATTCCAATGTTCAATCGTACCCTTACGCTCAAACACTGGCAGCTGTTCACCAACCGCTAGTTTATCGATACGAGTCATATTGCGCTCCCAAGCCCCTGCCTTTCCCAAACACTGCATTTCCTGAACACTGCATTTCCTAAACACCCTATCAATATCTGACAAACACCGACTCTGTGGTGCGGATCCACTCATCAGATTGGTTGTGCCATTCGTTAGACAGCGTCGTGTAGAGCATGTGCCCCATCCGCCCATCGCGCTCAAAATATTCACTGATGCGGACAACCGAGCGAATAACATCACCGGGACGAATCCGGACTCGCCCATGCTGCTCTCGAATTTCAGTCAGTAAAATCGCTTTGTATTCGGGCGGTTGCACACCGAGTTCATCTTCACTAAAAGCGGTCTGGGCAACTTTCGGGTCAGTCAGCAATGGCTTCGCTGTACTCCACGCAAACGGATTGAATTCTTCAGGCGCGACGATGCAGCCAAACTGAGTAGTAGCTGCGTAGTCCTCGTCCCAAAATTGTCGTGGTGGGGTCTCAGGATAGTAAACAGCGATGGCCCACTTACGGATGTCAGAAATGGCAACCGGATGAGACGTGGATTCGCGCATAACCGCACCCACGATGCTCCGCATATCATCAGTCACTAAACTTTTGGTTAATGAACCCTCGGTCTTAGAACTATCGATCTCAGAACTATCGGTCTCAGAACTCTCAGCCACTAGTCGCTCCCACTGCCATGTCGCACAAACTATTTATCACCCTCGTGTGTGCGCTCTTGGATTGGATCCTGGGAACTCAGCCGGTGACTTACGGTCGCGCGGTTAATGCTCATCCATATACACATTTCAGGATCAACATCATAGACTTCGCCTTCTATCCAACGGCCAATACCATCGAACAGACCCACCGCACCGTCAGGCCTCGTTACCCTGACGCGATCAGGTCCATCCGGTGTGTATACGGCGCCACTAAACCCATGTCGGATACCACCTTGTAACTTATTTTTTGACGTCATGACTTCACCGGTCCACGCTCTATATAGGCCTCAATTAGGTCGTGACGCCAGCGAATCAAAGCTTCCTGATATCGGCTCAACATGACTCCATCACGTCGTAATACTTTTAGCCCATCGTGCACCCGCGCCATATTGAAAGTATCCTGCTCCGCCACCATGGCCAGCTTCTCAAGCTCAGCAACGTCAGTCCATGGATCGTCTGGCCCTAAATGCACCACCTTTGCTGGCGGAGGGCGCTCTCCCTTAAAAGGGGCTAGATACATGATTTCAAAAATGCAGGTTTCATGATCATCACCGTTAGGTCTAAACCGGTAAACAATTCGATTGAACGCGCCCCAGGGGTGAAAGTTGGGAAACACCATGTAATTCCAGGCATCCAAAAATTCAGCATCAGTGAGTTCATCGACTCGGTCACCAAAGGTTGCACGAAATCTTTCGCGACCAGCCGCTGATAACACGCCACGTAACGTATCACCCTGTCCAAAGGACACGGGCAGCGGTTCGCCATCACGAACATCCAACGCATCACGCAGCATCTCTTCTTCCGTCGGTGTGTACTTTAGCATTGGGCAGGGGATACCTTTGGGCGACAGTTCCCTGGCCGTATTACCCCAAAAATCGATCTGGCTCTGAGGATCGCCGGTGTAGGTGACAGCCTGCGGGTGCGTGGCGTTGACATGATAGCCTTCGGTAAAAGCCTCATTGGCAATCTTCCAATTACAACGAATAGTGCGTGACACATGCGCAGCCAAATAACGATTGTCAAAATCCCAGCGTGCAAAGTGCTGTTGAATTTCCGAGCCTAGAAATTCGTCCAGCGATTCACAGTTGGCGTCTGGGTTAATGAACACAAAACCAGCCCAACGACCCACCTTAACTTCAGGCAACGACAAGTCGCGCTCAGCGGCTTGTGGGAAATCCCATTCAGCGGAAATCTGCTTAAGCTCGCCATCAAGGTGCCACGCCCAACCGTGGAATGGACAACGAAATTCGCTACAGCGGCCATCATAAGTCTTGAGCAATCGCCCCCGATGCAAACACGCGTTGGGGTAGGCCTTGATCTCGCTGTCACTCACTCGGACAACAAGGTATGACTGATCCGCGATATCGTAAACAATGTAACTTCCCACATGAGGAAGATGCTCCTCGCGACACGCGAACTGCCAAACACGACTCCACAATCTTTCTTTTTCAAGTTCATGCCAGTCGCGGCTCAAGTAATGGCTTTTGGGAATGTCATCGAAGCCATTGAGGTAAGGGGATTCTGCCCTCAGATAGTCAGGCACAGGGCGCGAATCTGTGTCGAGCACATCCTGCCAGGTTGGGCCTGGACTACGACCTAACGGCAGTTCATCGTTCAATTTGCTATCAATTTTAGTCATGGTGTAAGTCTTTGCTTCCTTCTTCTTTTTAGCCGGCAATTAATCCAACATACTTTTACTGGGACCAGTCGGCGAGTTTTTGAACAGAGAATAGCTATCGAAGCTGATTTTTTTGTCGGGTATCACTTCTATTGCCAAGCGCCCGGGCGAATTTGCCAGGTGTTGCGCAAAACTCAAGGCTTCGTCAGAACCAGCGGGACGCACCGCATTGGCAAGCTCCGTGTTCATCCACGCATTGGTCTGTGCATCTTCATGCAGCACCGCTGTGCCCTTATAGGTAATAGCCTGACTGATTCCAATGTCTGTTCCGCGACTGGTAATAGCAACGGCAACTCTTGGCCTGGCCCTGATTGCCGGAATGCGTGCGCGCTGCTTTGTCGCTGTTAACCAGATGCTGCCTTTTCGCCAGACGAAATTCATGATGACCCCGACCGGCTCGGCTTGGGAGTTAGTCCACATAAAAGTACATTCAGTCTGCTTCTTGAGCAAAATTTCTTCCCGCTCGTCCGTCAGTTCGTAAACCGTCACATCAGCGTAGTTACTAACATAATCGCCCGTTTCTTCAGCCGTCATAATAAGTATCCCAGCACAACCAGCATTGATAAATTCTCTTTGTTCATCATCGCCAAAGGTACCTCTGGTAATCAGCAATAACAAGGTAGCGATCTGCTCACCGGAACCTCGTATGCGAGCAAATTGATTTAACTTGCTAGATTGCCTACCCTCGATGCAATCATCCAAGGAAAATCAACAATGCATGCTTCTATATTTGGACCGGTTATCCAGCACGCCTTCGCAGTGCGGGACATGAACGCCGCCCTTGCATACTGGGGTGAAAACCAGATTGAACTGGTGACTCCTACCTCTGATAAGCCAAGCATCTACAAGGAATTTCTGGACGAGGGCCATGAAGGTCTACTGCATCATATGTGCGTGACCGTTGAGAATATGGACGAGTTCCGGCTCAGCATTGATGCCAGCAAATTCGAAACGCTTGCTGAACTGGCGCTAGAACCAGAAGGGCACGTCCTCTACCTGCGCGGTGCCGGGCAGCGATGGCCGTTAATTGAGGTTGGTGAGTTCCCGCCTGCCATCTTTGAGCTGTTCAAACGGGTTAAATCAGCGTCTGAGGGATGGGATGGTCGTGACCCTATTCGCACCATTTAGGCTTGGTGAAAAACGGGGTCCGCTAGCGATTGGCCAGACTGAATGAGTCGTTGGTGGTCTGGGCATTATGCGCAATAAATGCCCCGACCATACCAAAAAGCTTCCATTTTAGGACGCTAGCTTTTCAAACTGCACTTCCGGGAAACCCGAATCTACCGAAGAGCGCATCAGATCGTAGTAGACGTTTGCGCCTCCAAAGTAGATAAGCACCCTTGGGGCTCTATCCTCTAAGTTTGCGCCCATCATCCATGAATGTACCTTATCGCCCTGAGCCATCAGTGTTTGCTCGTGAATTTCGGCGACGTGCTGCACCCAATCATCTTCCGCCTTCTGCTGTGGTTCGCAGAGATCATATCCCTCGCTTTCCATCTTCTTAAGACAATCGACGATGTACATAATATTCTGCTCAATAGAGGTCGGCAGATTGGCAAATGGCGCCTGGGGGCCTGTGATCATGAACAGATTGGGAAACTCGGCAACAAACACGCCCAGAATGGAGCTAGACACCGCATCCCATTTGTCCCGAAGCAACAGGCCATTTCGCCCGCGAATCGGCAGCGCTTCCTGCCCGCCTGTATACGCCTGAAAGCCGGTTGCCAGGACGATAATGTCGAACTCGTACTCGTTCTCTGTGGTACGAATTCCGGTTTCTGTAAACTCGACGATCGGCTCCCGGTCGTTGATGTCCACCAACTTGACGTTGTCGCGGTTGTAAGCCTCGAAGTAATTGTGGTCAAGCGGCGGCCGTTTGGCGAAGAACGGGTAACCTTTCGGGGTGAGCATTTCTGCAATTTCCGGATCCTTGACTCTCTCTTTCATTTTGTTGATGACGAAATCACCCACAATCCTGTTGGACTCAGGATCTCCCAGCAAATCATCAAAAGTCTCAAACACAAAGCGAAAGCTACCCCGAGGCCAGTGCTCTTCCAAAATCTTCTGCACTTCCTCTGGCGGTGTATCGGCTATAGTCCGGCCAACAGGACTATCGAAAGCCATACCAAAAACATGATTGCGGCACTTGGCAATGATGTCGTCGTAGTTTTCTTTAATTTCCTTTTCCCATTCCGGGGTCATTGGTTTCTGTACGGCGGGCATAATAAAATTTGCCGTACGCTGGAAAACTGTCACGCTTTCCGCCGTTTCGGCGGTCACAGGCAACATCTGCACGGTCGTTGCGCCCGAGCCAATGATGCCGACCCGTTTCCCCGCGTAATCCAGTCCTTCCGGCCAGCGCGCGGAATGGAAACAAGCGCCCTTGAATTTTTCCATACCCTTGAATTTTGGTGTCACCGGTTCAGAGATCATACCCATGGCACTAACAAAGTACTTGCAGGTGTATTCGTCGCCTGCCCCGGTTTTAACGAGCCACAACCCACTAGCCTCCTGAAAGTCCGCGCTGACAATTTCAGTATTCAATTGAATGTGCGGCCACATATCGCATTTATCCGCGACGAAATGCATGTACCTAAGGTTTTCTTCCCAACCGGGATAACGCACTGACCACTTCCACTCCTGCAGAATTTCCTTGGAGAATGTCAGGCAGTAGTAGTAGCACTCACTGTCGCTGGCGGCGCCAGGATAGTGGTTCCAGGCCCACGTTCCACCAATGTCAGAGGCCTTATCAAATACCTGGATCGATAACCCGGCTTCACGCATGTGGTGAATCAAACCTAGTCCGGAAAAACCGGCGCCTACTGCTATTACGTCGTAATCAGCTTGGTGCTGAGAAGCCATTTTCATTCTCCGTTTGGTGTAGCGCTAGACTAACTAAGATTCAAGAGATAGAACAGGGGCTGTGTAACAACTTTCCCGGAGTATGGTCTCGGAGCGGCTACTCCGTCTTCGCAAAATGTCGGGTAAATCATATGCAAACAGACACACTCTTGCTGTTCGTGTCATGCCGGTTACGCTAGGCTTTGCGCCAAACATTAATGCACACACCGGAGAGACATGTCTTGAAGGACTTCAACAATAAAGTAGTCGTCATTACCGGGGGGGCTACCGGCATTGGATTCTCCTTTGCCAAACGTTTCGGTACTGCGGGTGCCAAAATCGTTATTGCCGGTCGTCGACAGGATAAACTCGATACTGCCGTCGTCGCCCTGGAAGACCTTGGCGTGGAAGCCGCTGGCTTCACCTGCGATGTCAGTGACTATGCACAGGTAGAGGCGCTGGCCGACTTTGCGGAAGAACAATTTGGCGGCGCAGATGTCATCATGAACAATGCCGGGGTACTGATTCCGCCGTCCACGGTCATTGACGCCGACAGGGACCAAGTGCTTCAGATCATGAACGTGAACTACATGGGGGTGTGGAACGGCGCCTCGATTTTCGGCAAGCGTTTCATTACAAGGGGAACACCCGCCGCGATTTACAACATTGGCTCGGAAAATGCGTTCTTCAATATTGTGCCGGGCATGTTCGCCTATGAGAGCGCCAAGCATGGCCTTCATTCCATGACTGACGCCCTGCGTGAAGAAGTACCGGATTTCATTGACGTTTCTTTCATCTGCCCGGGCTTCGTGCAATCAGAAATGACGGAGGCAGCTGGCGACATACCCATGGACGTCGAAGAATATATCTCGATTGCCTGGCGGCAGATCCTTGCCGGCGAATACTATGTCGTCTCACATCCTTATAACGTGGTTTGGATCAAGCAGCGCTACGACGAAATGATGAAAGCCTATGAAACTTACGCGCCGCGATATGACGGAGACTGGCAATACGACCCCCGCGCCATGATGGCAAAGGCCGCTAAATCTGCAGATGACTGACTTCCTTATGCATCTGGTAACGCCGTTCCTTTACAGATCCAAGAAACACCTATTGGTTACCCAGTGAGTGGCGTTTTTCAGCGCGAATGGTATCGTGGGTAACTTCTCTGAAGACACCTAATAACATGTTGATCAACCTTTCCGACCGCCATCATGCCTTCGAGGCTAGCTTTAACTTCCGGGATATTGGTGGCTATCCTTCGACCAGTGGTAAAAAAGTTCGCTGGGGCCAGTATTATCGTGCCGGCCGACAGGACCGAATGACTGAAGCCGATCTAGGCGCGCTTAAGAAACTCAAGATCCGTACGCAAATCGACCTGCGCAAACCCGAAGAAATTCACGACCAGGGGAAAGGGCCACTGTCAGACATGGGCGCGGCACACCACAACATCCCTGTGATACCCGACGGCGGCACTGACACACTGAGTCGCCTTGTCGGCGACACGGGCATTTCCGGCAAACGGTATCTCGGCTATCTGGAATTCGGCCCGGATGCCTGGGTCAGGTTGTTTGATCTCTTTTCAAATGCATCAACCGGACCCCTGGTACTTCACTGTACCGCCGGTAAAGACCGAACCGGCGTATCGACTGCATTCCTCTTATCTGTACTCGGCGTCGAACGGGATTGGATCGAAGCCGACTACCAACTCACCAATCGCGATGTCGAAAGACAGGTCAATTTCATAGAGGAACATATCGGTTTACCAGAAGGCATGAGCCGCGAAGACATGATGCGTGCCGCGGGCGTCCCGGAGGATGCTATGGGTGATTTTCTGGACGGCATCGAAGAACGCTGGGGCGGCCCTCTTGAGTATCTTCAGAGTATCGGCATCAGTGACGAAGCTTTCAACAGCATCAGGGCAAACTATTTGGAATAACCTTTCTAAAGGGTTCCAGGGCGCGAAAGTCTTCCTTGCCCAGTTCCGCAAGCGGAAAAGTCCGTCGTTATAAAGATGCCAGATGCCGCCTAAGTTCAGCCAGTTTGTCACTTGCGTGTTCACCGGTGATCACTGGTCGTTGTCCGATTTTCACAAGGCGCTTCGCTTCATGAAACAGCTGTTCTTCAGTGAGTTGCATGCCCTGATAAATAATCTGGCCCGTCGCGTCCAGTCGGAAAACCGGGGCGGCCTCTTCGCCACCTTCTACTGATTCAAAGTTTGGTCCTGCAAGACTCTTCAGAAATTCCCTCGAAGCCCAGGGCGCTTTGTTTTCGTAGGTGTCCAGAAATTCAGACCCGGCGCCATAGCGGGTCGTGGACGGCGACCATGCCGGTGAAACGACAGAGCCAATAAGCAGGTGCGAAGCATTCTCATGCAGGATCAGCGCTTTCGCAGATCCTGCCGGCGCAATCACGATGGGCCGCTGTCCAATAGAGACGTCATAACCCATCGTAACTTTTTCACATGAACCGTCTTTGGCAAACAGATAGTAATCCACTGGCCCACCTTCAATGAGTATCTGCACGTCATCTGAATCCATATAGTGCAGATGACTTTGTGGCATCGTCCTGGTCAACATGAAATAAATCACGTTGTTGACAGGCTGCTCACCCAGTTCAACGGCTGAAACATTGACGACCTGAAAAAGACCCGATTCAAGGTTCATTTCCGTGAGCCCAAGCGTGCTCACCAGTTCATTGATTCTGGTTTGCGTCATTGCTGGGGACTCCGGGTTTTAAGGTCGACTTTCTTCGGCATAGCCTTCGCCATAGCCTTCGCCATAGCCTTCGCCATAGCCTTCGCCATAGTACTTACATTTTAGACTCAACAGATATCGTATCAGGCACTCTTATAACTAACATCCAGAACCCCTATAATCATCATCAATACTCTTAACCCGCTAATCCGAGTTCCCTCCAATTAACTCCCGCCGCGGCGCTGAAAGTCAGTACGCTGAATTTTCTTCATAGAGTAAGGCCAACTCATTTCCTTAAAAAGGTTCTTATGACAAACCGTAACCCAGAAGCACTGCAGGCCTTCGCGGGCAAAGTATCAAACAGCGTCACAGGAGGACTGAACTGCGCCCTGACCATGATTGGCGACCAGCTGGGATTGTATCGCTCACTAGCAGAAAAAGGCCCGATGCAAAGTGGGGGTCTGGCCGAGGCAACCCATCTTTCAGAGCGTTGGGTTCGGGAATGGCTATACCAACAAGCCTGCATTGGCCAGATAGAGTACGACGAGACAGCAGACAGTTTCTTCCTGAGTGAGGAAGGTAAAGCCGTCCTTGCGCAAGAAGATCACCCCGCATACATGGGCGGCATGATCCAATCTGTCGTTGCCATGTTCGATACAGTGGAACATCTGCCTGAGTGTTTCCGTTCCGGCCTGGGCCAAAGTTTTGATGACAAGGGAGAAGGTTGCGCCTGCGGCATCGAAAGAATGAGTCGAAAGTTTCAGACAGACTATCTGGTTCCAGCACTGTTGCCCCGCCTTGACGGCATCACTGAACGTCTCACAGCGGGCGCGAGCGTTGCCGACGTCGGCTGCGGCGGAGCCACATCAACCATTGCTATGGCTAAAGCTTTCCCGGCAAGTGAGTTCATCGGCTACGATATTTCATTGCACGCCCTTGAAAGAGCGCGGGCGAACATTGCTGCTGCTGGAGTCAGTAACATCAAACTGCATAACCCTGCCTTTGATCCTCTTCCCGAGGACAGCTCCATCGATTTCATTACCACCTTTGATGTCGTACACGATTCTACGCATCCGAGGCAACTGATCGACGCAATCAAGAATTCACTTAAACGTGACGGCTCCTGGCTCTGTGCTGATGTAAAGGGACTACCTACGTTTGCAGAAAACCGGCGGGATAACCCGATGGCGACGCTGGCTTATTCATTTTCCGTTCTGGTCTGCATGTCCGCGGGGCTTTCGACACCTGACGGCGCGGGCCTGGGAACATTGGGCTTTCATGAACAAAAAGCGCGCGAAATGACCGCGGCGGCAGGCCTGTCGAGCTTTAATGTCATCCCATTTGACGGCGATGTCTTCAACGCCTTTTATGACATCAGACACTAAGCAAACCCTACCTACGGGACAATATAAAATTGGGCTGGTTGCAATTTGTTACATTAAAGTGACCGCATCCACGGCAAAGAGGCCTCAAGGCAATCTTGCCAACAGCTTTGCAGATTCTCCCCAAAAATGCTTTTATCAGGAGCGAAACACGAGAAGCTGAAATGGCTGAACAGAGCAAAAGTACCAATCCAGTACTAAGCAGCCCCAACAAATTAAAACTCGGAGTATTTGGCGTCAATGTCTCCGGAGGCTGTTCGATGACGTCAGTTCCCTCGACGATCAAAGCGGAATGGGAGGAATCAGTTAATATTGCCCAGGCAGCTGATCGTGCAGGTATCGAAGCCATGATCCCGGTTGCCAGATGGCGAGGTATGGGTGGTGAGGTGAACTTTAACCACCGTAACTTTGACCCGTTTACCTGGGCTGCAGGGTTAGCGGCAGTCACCGAACATATCGGAATTTTTTCGACCTTTCATATACCCACTGTACACCCCGTGCGCGCCGCCAAAGAAGTCGCCACCATTGATCACATATCTGGCGGCAGGTTTTGTCTGAACGTTGTTGCCGGTTGGAATGAGCGGGAAATTGCCATGTTTGGTACCCCGCAACTCGAACATGACGAACGGTACGATGTCGCTGAAGACTGGATAACGCTCTGTAAAGAATTGTGGACGCGGGAAGGTGAATTTGATTATGACGGACCCTATTTCAAGTCGCCAGGGGCTTATTCAGAACCCAAGCCAGTACAGCGACCAGGACCAGTGCTCATGAGCGCCGGTAACAGCCCCCGTGGCCAGCATTTCGCAGCCAAACATGCGGACCTGAACTTTGTTGTCGCACAGACTATCGAATCAGCCGGCGAGATCGCAGCAGAGGTGAAGCGCATGGCCCGTGAAGATTACCACCGTGACATACAGGTGTTCGGCCAAGCGTATATTGTTTGCCGCGATACCGAAGCGGAAGCCAGGGCTTTCCACAATCACTATGTTAATGAAAAGGGCGACTGGCAGGGCGTTCGCAATCTGCTGGATGTGCTTATCCCCAATTCAGAAAGTGCGCTTGGGGATGGCTGGGAAGCAATGGCCTCCAATCTGATTGCCGGTTACGGCGCTCTGCCCTTAATCGGAACTGCCGACCAGGTAGTTGAAGGTATGCAGGCTTTTTCAGATGCAGGTATTGATGGCATTACACTCAGTTGGGTTGACTACGCCAGTGGACTTGCACACTTTGAAAAAGAATTGTTGCCCCGGATGATCGAGGCCGGTCTAAGAGAGAAGTAACACTCACCCCACTCGCTGCGCAATGCTCGCCAGTTTCTGCAGGATCGAAGGCGTATGTGGCGGCGGCAGATAGAACAGGATCAGGTCCAGGCCGCCTTCCTTGAATTTGAAACAGTTTTCTTCCAGTTCGGCCAACCCCTCAGGCGTCGCCGCCTGATGAACCGACGTCATGATTTCCCCAGGGTCGCGACCAATATCTCGACAAATACCGTCAAGCACAGCCTTCTTGGCGACCCAACCCTCAAAATCGAATGCGGCATAGTTCCAATGTTGCGCCCACCGTGCGACGTTCGGCAGAGTTCGCTTCTCCCCATTCCCGCCTATACATATTGGCGGATGTGGTTTCTGTATCGGCGGCGGATTATTGCGCGCCTCCGTCAGGTTAAAGTATTTGCCTGAAAAATTAGTCACTTCATTCGTTAGCATTGAATGAAGAACCTCGCAGGCTTCATCAAACCGGTCGAACCGCTCGGTGAGGGTGCCGAGCTCAATGCCATATGCATCACACTCCTGCTCGTTCCACCCTGCCCCGATACCAAGCTCAAGACGCCCCTCACTAATGATGTCAACGCTGGAAATCATGTTCGCCAGTAGCGCCGGGTGACGATAAACAATACCCGTCACCATGCACCCAAGGCGAATTCGAGTCGTCGCCTGGGCAAGCCCAGTTAGCGTCGTCCATGCCTCCATGCAGGGACCGCTCGTATCAGGAACATTGATAGGATAAAAGTGATCAAAGTTCCAGGCCGAATGGAACACATCCATTTTGTCAGCCTCTTGCCACACGGCAAGCATGTCTTTCCAGGTTGTCAGTTGGGGTGAGGTTTTGATCGCATATTGCATCGTGGTAAGACTCTTCGGCGCTGTATTTCTAACGCTAGGAGATCGCTCAAACCCTGTCAAGCTGCGTTGCAATTCCATGCATCATCAATCACTATCAATGAAAATAACAGGTGGCATAAGCGTGCAGCCATGAACATTAGAACTGCATACCGAGGCGCTGAAAAGTTATGAGCATTAAGCCTATTACCGACTATCAACAGGCCGCCAAGACACTGCGGCAGAGTGACCTGCGCCAGGGTCTCTACGACGAGGGTGCTGTGCTGATGGATGGCGTTCTTGTAAACCTGCACGGGGAAAAACACCGTGCGCGTCGCGGTCTCGAAAACAAAGTCTTCCGACGCGGGTTCTTTCAGCACTATGAAAAAGAAGTTTTCCCCGACACCCTAAGGGTAACCATTGACGGATTTGTTTCAGACGGGGGTGGTGATCTCGTGGAATTCGGTTTCCGCTCTTTGATGAATCTAACCTGCGACTTCGCAGGGATCGATCGTCCTGAGGGCACCCAGGATGAAACTGACCGCCTTTTGTTGCTGATGCGCACCTTCGCCCTTGGCACAACTCTCGCACATTCAAAGGATGACCGGGAGAAAGTCCGTCAACAGGTAAGGGATGCATTGTCGGCCTTTGATAAGGAATTTTTGCAGCCCTCAATGGCGCGCAGGTTTTTACTAATTAGCAAGTGTGAAGCAGAAGAAGTTGTCGAGGATGAACTACCCCGGGACGTGCTGACCGTTCTATTACGCAACGAGGACCAGATTGAACTCGACGACCAGGAACTGGTTCGTGAGATGGCATTTTTTGTCGTCGCCGGTGCGCAGACCAGCATTCATTCGCTTGTGCATGTGATGCACGAGATATTTTCATGGTCGACTGACCATGCCGGTGAAAGGCAAAAATTACGATCAGATCCAATGTTGCTGCAGCGTTGCGTCCACGAGAGTGCAAGACTGCACCCATCGAGCCCTGTCGCCAGAAGGCGAGCTGAGTGCCCTTTGACCCTCGCCACTGACGAGGCTGTGGAGACCGGCGAACTGGTCACCATCGATCTACTTGGCGCGAACAGGGATGAAAAGATATTCGGGCCCGACGCTGCCCGGTTCAATCCATATCGACAGACTGACAAGGGCAGCTCGCCCTACGGGCTTTCATTTGGCCTCGGCATGCATGCTTGTATAGGCCGGACTCTTGCAGCCGGCGTCACACCCAAACCCGATTCCAACCCTTTGGACCACCAGTACGGCACCATCACATTGATCGCGAGCGCACTACTGGAACACGGCGCACGCCCAGACCCTGCAAAACCGCCGAAAATGGATGAAAAAACGGAGCGACCAAATTGGGGTTACTATCCGGTTATTCTGGACACACCCCAATCATGAATAGTCATCAACCAAGTAGAACATAATATGAAAAATGCAATTGTCACCGGCGCCGGTGGGGGTATCGGTGCCTGTATAACGGAACTCGCCGTTAACCTTGGCTATCGAGTCGCGGCTATCGACGTGCAGCCAGGCAGCGTCAATGAGCTCGCTGACCGTCTTGATAATGTTATACCTCTTATCGCTGACATTACCGACCCGCAATCCGTCAAGGAGGCATTTGATGCCTTCGGCGGCGTTCCGGACCTGCTTGTTAACAACGCAGGGCTCGTGCGCTTTGGACCACTTGAAGATCTAGCGGTGCAGGACTTTCAGGACGTCGTCAACGTAAACCTGGTCGGCAGCTTCATCGTCGCCAAAGAGGCAGCAGCCAGAATGAAGACCGCTGGCAGCGGCGCGATTGTTAACATCACTTCCATGGGTGGAATCCACCCCGCTCCGGGCTCGGGCGCTTATGGTGCCACTAAATCAGGCCTGGCCCAGATGACACAATTGATGTCAGTCGAGTGGGGACCATACGGCATTCGCGTAAACGCGGTTGCGCCGGGGTTTATCGACGCGGGAATGTCCGCGCCTTTTTTTAAAGACAAGGCAGTGCGGCAACAACGTGGTGGTGGTGTACCGTTGCGAAGGCTCGGAACGGCGGAAGACGTAGCAAAGGCAGTCATGTTCCTCGCATCTGACGACGCGGCCTATATTTCAGGTCAGGAAATCGCCATTGACGGTGGCGTCATTAATAGCGTGCTGGCACAGCTGCCGCGCGAACGGCCAACAGGGCAATAATCGAGAGGAACAACTAAGGGTGGTAGCAAAAAACATGCACAAGCAGTTAAACGATAGTATCAAGTTAGCGAAATCGATTGATGTCCACGCCCATGCAGTATTGGATCAATCCATGGGTGCAGCCGGGGAGCATGGCCCGGAACTCATTGAAACGGAAGGTCAACCCTCGTTGTTTCGAGTTGGTGGATATGAACTGCACGGTGTTAAGTACAGGGACAGTGCGTTCATGGACGTCAATAAACGCATAGCACGTATGTCAACCGCTGGGATAGATTTTCAGATTCTGTCACCTAATCCGCTGACCTATTTCCATCACATCGATGCCCCCAGCGCGATTAGTTTCTGTAAACGGCACAATGACTGTTTGATTGATCTGGTAAAACAACACCCTGATAAGCTGGCGGGCTTTGCCGCTTTACCAATGCAGGATATCCCGGCAGCATGCGAAGAACTCCGGCGAGCCGTCACTGAGCTCGGATTGCTCGCTGCATACATTGGTACAGACATCGGACAACCGCTTGATGGGGCCGCACTGGACCCGCTATATGAAACCTGCCTCGAACTGAATATACCACTGTTTATACATCCTGCCCCGGCGGGAATCGATGGCCCACCAGGAGACCCACATTTGAGCCGTTTTGACCTGGCCTTAACCACCGGGTTCGCCGCATCAGAAACCATCGCGGTCTCATCTATCATCTTTGGCGAGGTCTTAGAGCGCCACCCGGGCCTTGATATATGTGTTAGCCATGGTGGTGGCGCAGTACCCTATCTGGTTGGTCGGCTGGCTCAGGCTAGCAGGGTGCGAGCATGGTCACCTGAATCGTTACATAAGGACGGCGCGTTTGAGGAGATGCTTGCCAAATTGTGGTTTGATTCCAATGTACATGATCCTCGATCCTTTAAGCTTCTGGCAGACGTCGTCGGAACCGACCGACTCGTATTGGGGACCAATTTCGCCGGCTGGGACCAGGCCGAGATCCATCATTCCCCGGATTTTCTGATGTTGATGGCTGACAATGCCCGACAGCTATTACGGATAACATAGCTTTGTACTTAAGACGGCGTAAGGGCTACTAAATATTAACGCCAGTAATCACAGGAAACACACAAGCCATGAACGAATCAATACTTATCGGATACCGCATTATTAAAGATGACGGCGAGCTGCTGTCGTTTGATGTTGAGATAGATAGCCAGAATCACAGCAAACTGCCGCCCCTCATAGCCAGTGACAACGAGAACTGGGCTCGCTTAGACAATAATCAATGTGAACATTGTCCTCTATCCCCAGCTCAAGAACTTCACTGTCCGGTTGCACTAAGAATTTCTTGGGTTATCGACTCAGTCGCGCATGATATTTCAACTGACATTGTCGAATGTAGAGTCGAAACACTCGAGCGGGTTACTAGTAGTCGACTGCCAATTGACAAAGCAATTTATTCATTATTGGGATTGTTGATGGCCACAAGTGGCTGCCCGCATATGGATTTTCTTGGACCGATGGCTCGCTATCATTTGCCCTTTTCGACTGCCGAGGAAACTATCGTGCGAACATCATCACTTTATCTACTGACCCAGTATTTCAAGGAGGGTCCAGGCGGTGAAGCAGACTACAGGCTAGCCCACCTGGGAGACTTGTATCAAGAGGTTAGCAAAGTTAACCAAGGTATTATCAAACGCATTCGTTCACGACAGCAAAGCGGTGACACAAATGCGAATTCAATCGTCATACTCAATAGTTTTGCGCAAATTTTGAGTTTAGAAAATAAAATCGGCCTCAATTCTGTTGCCAAATCATTCATCTAATTACGATACAAACTGTTGGTCCAGGACTTTTCTCGCCTGGTCTTTCAGGCCATCAATTTTTGCATTACGCTGACACACCAGCTACTCCAGAAATTCGATATACAAATTAATTTACCGAACTCTTGATATGCGCGCCTTTACCACTGGTGCACTAACAGTGCTGACTGACATAGTCTGCGGCACCGACCTCCAGGCCGATTCATTCGTTCGCTCATCGTCGACCACACAAATAAGTTGTCGCGTTTCATCTTCCATTGATTTTCTCCAGGCAGTTTTTCGTCATGAAGACGAATATGCTTTTACATCCTCAATCATCAAGTTAGACGCCGCTTCAATATCTTTCATATAAGAAATCACTTCAGGTATATGATTAGCTCGAGAAGCCGCTTCTATTTTTCTCAGTCGCCAAGCGAGATCATCGCCACCAAAGCTCGCCACACTGCTCGACATTGTATGAGCCTCTCTTGTCAATGCGACGAGATCTCTTCTGACCCATGCAGCGAACAAGCAAGCCATCCTTTCCTTGGTTTCCTCAAGAAACATCGCTCTACAGCGTTCAAAGTTCTCTTCGCCTATTTGCTCTACAAGAACGACTATAGTACGAGCATCGAATTGTGGTTTGTTCGATGGCTCCACGACCGGTAGCGCGTTTTCTCCCGCATGCTCTAGCCACAGCGCCAGCTCTCTGATTAGCTCGTTTCGATCCAACGGTTTCTTTAGGTAGCCTTTAAAACCTTGCGACAGATATTGATTGGTTAACTCTGAACCGGCATGGGCTGTTACAGCGACAACTGGTGGTGGGTCTTTCCTTAGGTTTATCAGCTGAGCTGCTTCTATGCCACTAATGCCCGGCATTGAAATATCCATGAGGACAAGATCGAAGTTGAGATGTTCAGATATCTCAACCGATTCTTCACCGGTCGAAGCAGTTAGTACCAAAAGACCCAGCTTTTCAAGGATCATCTTACCAAGCAACAGGTTTGTCTGATTATCGTCTACCAGCATCACCCTCCCTTTGAAGGCCCTGGGAAGCTCGCCCATCTCTTTACTAACAACATCCGACTCCCGCGCTTCACCAAGAAGCAAAGGTACCTCCAGCTTGAAACGGCTTCCATAACCGAGCGACGATTGAACTGAAATAGTACCGCCCAGCAACGCAATGAGATGCTGGCAAATATTTAGCCCAAGACCAGTGCTGGCTTCTGCCGAGCTACTTCGCTTCGACCAGAATGGCTCAAATATATTCCCAATATCCTGTTCACGGATTCCGCAACCTGTGTCCTCAATACTGAAACAAACATTTAGGCCGTCATCAAAACAATCAGCATCGACAACTCCGACTTTTAACTTGACGCTACCTTTCTCCGTGAATTTGATTCCATTCGCCAGGAGGTTAATAAGTATCTGCCTCAGCTTCTTGAAGTCTCCCTTTAGGTGTAGGGGAACGTCTGCGTCTATGGTGGTTTGAATCTCAATAGATTTCAGCTTAGCTCGACTGACAACAACATCAGTAGCATAGCCAACCAAATCATCAAGCCGGAAGTTCGTGCACTCCAAAGGCATCTGCCCAGACTCAACTTTAGAGTAATCAAGTGCATAGTTGATCACGGTCATCAAATTGTCGGCAGAGTTTTTCGCAAGTGTTGTCAGTTTCTCTTTATCGTTCTGATCACCATCTTCAAGTAATGACAGTGCGCTGATTACACCGTTTAACGGAGTCCTCATCTCATGACTCATGACTGCAAAAAAGTCTGACCGAACACGGTTTTCTTCTATCGAGTCGCTTTGAGCAGCTATAAGACGCCGATTGAGTTCCTCGAGATCGTCGACCATACTTTTTTGTGTGGATATATAGACCTGTTGATCCATCTGCGAATCAATTTTGGGGAAATCTCCCTGATCCAGGTTGGACTCAACATTGTTAGCATTAACCCATGCTAGCCAGGGCACACCGACAAAACGATAGCCTTCAACTCCACTCAAAGGCAGTAACTGTCCTCGCAAACCATGTCCTCCACTTTTCGAGAGCAGCAGGACCAGCGAACTTCCAATACGCCGAAGGCCTTTAAAACTGTTTACTTCACTGGGTCTGTGTAACTTAAAGACATCAAAGAGGTTTTGACCGTCTTCGAGATCGCCTAGATATCGGCGTAAACGCGGAGTGAGGTTGTATACACCGAGATCCTGATCGATGGAAAAATTCATCGTGAAAAGTTCATCGAGAACTTTCTCAGTTGACAAATCGATCATCTCAATCTCCTGCTAATCGAGGGAATTTGAGCTGAAAAATAACGTGCTCGCCATTTTCGAGCTGTTCTCTTGATTCGACCTCGATCTCTATATCGGTTTCGAAACGCTTTTTTAATCCCTTTAGTATACCTACGACGAACGACTCTAGCCCTTTTCGCGAACTCCTGTAATGGAGGAGATAGACTGTTTCAGAGATTTCCTCTACGGCGAAACTTGGTGGTCTAAATTCAGTAAATGCAGACGAGATATGATCATGCAGATCATCCAGGTTACCCAAAAACTCAATCGGCTCACGACCAGTGCTTTTTAATAACATATTGTAGTTTTTCGGGGCAAATTCCATCAGCCAGTATTCACCAAACGCCTCCAGGCATTCAGCGGTACTCAAGTTCAGGTGCTGAGAAGCGGCACCCACCAGAGCAAAGGTTACTTCATCATGGTAGGAACGCATTGTCAGGAAAGAATCACTCTCGACTTCTGAAGTCGCGAGAATCTTTTTCCAAGTACCTTCACCGTGATGACTGAGCACCATGGATTCGAGCGCTTTATGAATTAGTCCATACATTATGAAGTGGCTCCCGTAGTGGGTGTCTTGTTTTCCCAGGATTGTAGTTTTCGATAGATCGTTGATGGTGCAACTTCCAACAACCCCGCAGCCTTGTTAACGTTTCCTCCACATTCTTCAATTGCCTCCTCAATGGTTCGTTTCTCAACCACCCAAAGGGGTTCTATCGGTTCTACCGACTCTACCGACTCTACCGACTCTACCGACTCTACCGGGTCCACGGCATTGACGATTTTTGCTGCTTCTACCTGTGTTATCGAGGTGACCGTCGACGGATTCGTGACAAAATTCGGCAATGAAAGCATGGCGGTTCTCAGGACATCTCCTTGATTAAGTACAACTGCCTGCTGAATGACGTTCTGAAGCTCTCGTACATTTCCTGGCCATGCATACTTAAGGATTTGTTCTTTCGCATTCGGACTAAATCCCACGAAATGCTTACCCTCTTTTAGAACGAAAGATTCCAATAAATGTTCAGCAATAGCCAGAATGTCATTACCGCGATCTCTCAATGGCGGCATGACCAAGGGAACCACATATAACCTATAGTACAAATCTTCCCTAAACCTTCCTGCCTTGACCTCATCGAATGGCACCCTGTTAGTGGCACAAACATAACGGACATCGACTCTCTCGACGACGCTACTGCCTACTTTCTGAAACTCGCCGGTTTGGACAAACCGAAGCATCTTTTTTTGCAGATCCAGATCCATCTCACAGATCTCGTCAAGAAAAAGTGTTCCTCCGTCAGCAGCTGAGGCCATACCTTGTCTGGTAGAGGTCGCACCAGTAAATGCGCCTTTTACGTGTCCAAAGAGTTCGCTTTCCATGAGCTCACGCGGGATAGCACCGCAGTTGAGTGCGACAAATGGCTGATCTTTCCGTTTACTTTTTTGGTGGATACCGGTCGCCGCCAACTCTTTACCTGTCCCACTTTCCCCGCAAACGAAAGCGGTAGCGTCGCTCGCAGCTACCGCATCAATAGTCCTATAAACAGACTGCATGGGCAGCGAACCACCAATAAAGTCGCAATATTTTTCACGTCTTAACTCCGCTAATTGATCTACCGTACTTTTAAGCCGTCGCTGATCCAATGCATTATTCAGCGTGACATGCAGCCGATCCGCATTAAAGGGTTTAGACAGGTAATCGAACGCACCAATTCGTATTGCTTCAACTGCCATCTCAGAGGACCCGAAGGCAGTCATTACAAGGATTTCCGGTACACTCTCGGAATCTGGCGGGTTCTTCAGAAGATCGAGCCCGTGACCATCTGGTAATTCTACATCTAGCAATACAATATCTGGATTGAAGCGGGGCCATTCATCACGGGCTCTGGCGAGTGAATCAACGATACACAACTCGAATTCTCTTTCCGAAAGGTAAGAAGCGTAAATAGCCGCGAGTGTCTGGCTATCTTCCACCATCAGTAGACGATGTTTGTTTTCCATAGAATCCAACTCTAATAAGGCTGTTGTGTAGTACTTAGCAGCGCAATGTTCATACGAAAGAATATTCACAACAACGAATAAGTATATTTAACTCTTATATATCAATTTGTTAGAGTTTTCTCGTCGGCGTAACCAAGGCCCTTTTCGAGATTGACGAAAGGACCCTTCTTGACGTGTTTTGCAAGAAAACGTCATGAGGTGACCACGGGTTAACCACACTATCCGAGTTATTTTATCAAGCAGGTCGCCCAGGGTTAAGCCGATTCGACGCCAGTAAAATCGCGAAAAGGTGACTTTCCCCCGTGAATTACCCATATTGTTAATAACGCAATCGATCGCTTTACCAAAGATGAAGACAATCAAGCGTCAAAATAAGGCATTTACGCTGATATTGATAGACGAAAACCAAGAATTCGATCCTAAAATAACGCTAGAATAAACATATTCAAGATATCAAGGTAACATCCGGAGGTGACTATGCTTAGAAAGATAATCGTAGCGGTGATGATGGCAATGCCCATCGGGGTTCTGGCAATTGAAACCGTCAGCTCTGAAGCACCAAGCAAGCAGTTTCTCGGCCAGGAACTGGTCACAGGCTTGATCAAAACCAGGATCGCAGAGGATCAAAGTCTCGCCTTTAACGTCGTCAGGCAGGGCCTCGCAGACTTCCCGGATGAGGTTGTCGCCATCGTTATTTCAGCAATGCAGACTGGCGCATCAACAATCGATATCGCCAGCCAATGCGATACTGATATTCCAGCAAGAATTATCCCGAGTCTAGTATACGCGGCAATTTCCCAGGGCGCGGACCCTGATCTCATGATTGCCAGATGCCTGTGTGCGGTACCTATTGATCAAGCACACGTGGTGTTTATGGCGGCTATGCAAAATATAGACGCCACGCAAGCAGAAGGTCTTTTAGCCACCGCTATGCAGGCATTTGAGGATTGCGATAGCGCTGATTGCGCGCGGCCCTCCGCAGAAGCTCATGTTGACCTGTCAACTACACAGGCTGACTCGCCCTTAACTGCAAGCGAACAGAGTTTTAATCAGGAACGGATCTTAGCGTTGATCAAAACAAAGATCGCAAAGGACCAGAGTCTGGCCTTTGAGGTCGTCAGGCAGGGGCTTGCTGACTTCCCGGATCAAGTTACCCCCATCGTTATTTCAGCAATGCAGGCTGGTGCATCAACAATCGACATCGCCAGCCAATGCGATACTGATATTCCAACAAGAATTATCCCGGATTTGGTCTCCGCGGCAATTTCCCAAGATGCGGACCCTGAACTCATCGTTGCTAGATGCCAGATCGACATCGCCAGCCAATGCGATACTGATATTCCAGCAACAGTTATCTCGAACTCGATAACCGGGGCAATTCCTATCTCGAACTCGATAACCGAGGCAATTCCTCAAGACGTGGACCCTGAACCCAGGATTGCTGGCTGCCAGTGCGCATCAGCCTTTGATCAAACGCTTAACATGCTTGTGGAAGCCATGAAGAACGCGGAGTCTATCCAACTAAAAGCTCTTCTGCTGGACATCACTATCAATATGATTCCGAGCAACGGTACAGCTGGATCAACAACAGTGTTCGACGGTTACCTGAGTACCCTGCTTCTGGCGGGTATGCAGGGCGATAGTTCACCTCAAATAGACCGTTTATTAGATGTCGCTATCCAAACTTTTGAGGGTAACGGTATTGACGGATCAGCAATACTGGTCAACACCCTGGTTGAAGGTGACTTCCTGAGTGTCTCGAATACGACCGAAGATTGCACTGCCGAGTGCACGCGACCGCTCGCACAAAGCCTTGTCATCCAGAAGACTCAACCGCCCAGTTCATCCGTGACTGTGCAGCCTGACCCCACTGATCTCAGCGCAGACGAATCTTCGGCTAGCGGTAGCTAGGGTCATGATAAAGGTTATCGACCAGTTTCAAATGAACTGGCTGGTACGCGCTACTATCAGGCTTGGATACCTGCGAATCTCGAGCTCACCGGTCTTTTCCAGCACAACGTATTCAGGCTTATAGATGGCCAAAGATTCAATCGGGAGTAATGCCAGGAGCGAGACAATTAGTCGAACCCGAATACTCATAGTCCAGAGACCTCCGGCACCCGCATGACTCCGCGCGCAATTCCTTCGGAATGCAGCGCTGAGCCATAAGCCGTAACGATGACTTTGAGGACAAGAAAAGTGGTAAAGCTGATTATGCTACTCATAAAGCTCGCTCCCTTCCCGGAGAGGTAATAGCATTTGAATGATTGACAGGTATAAATCGCCACGCTGGGCAAGGTGGATCACACTTGGCTTTTCCCGTTGACTAAAGCCCTGGTGTCAAGAGAGAGGCGAAACCTATCTTTTCGGTGGATTGATATGCTCAGGTAGATCGGCGCGGTTTCGTCTTCCGATCGGAATCTGATCCTGTCAAACGCTGAGATCCTTCACCTGTTCCAGTATCGTTGTGATCGTGTCGAGTCTCTCAGACGATTCGCGGTAGCTGGCATGAATACCCCGGCGATAGCTTGGTGCGCCCTTCACCGCATGAAGGAAGTCATTCGATGCTATTTGGCTTGAAGGCAGATACGCCGCACCAGATGACCGCGACAGGATCTCAAGCGCAATACTGGCCATGTTAACCTGCAGACCAACGACCACACTTTCACCAAACCGCTTCGCGTGGAAGTTGGCAAACGCCGTTCCCCAGTCCACGTAGACGTAATTTTGAGTGATCGCTTCATTCAGCTTCTCGCCCTCTACGGAAGCAGCCAGTCCCAGCTTCAACTCACCGATTTTCACAGATGTTAGATCCGTACTGGTTGGTGGATCGTAAAGAATAATCAGGTCCAGGGTTCCGTTCATAACCTTCCCGACTAATTCTTCCGAGGAATGACCCTCCGCCTGAATCGCTATCTCGGGTGTCGTTTCTCTGATTTCCGCCAATCTTTCCTGTAACGACAGCAACCAGATTCCTGGTGTTGATCCGAGTGCAAGTCGTGCATCGACCTCCGGTCGCAGCTGAACTTCGTGCACAGTTCTCGCCCACGCGGCGATCATTGTCTCAGCATGGGGCAGCAATCTCTCGCCTTCAAGGGACAGTCTCAGGTTTCCACGCTGCCGGATAAAAAGATGGACACCAAGCTGGCTCTCAAGCTGTTTTACCCTGGCCGAAACGGCAGCGGAGGTCACAAACAGGTTCTCAGCAGCACGGGCGAAATGACGCGTGCGGTTGACCTCAACAAATGTTTTCAACAGATCGATATCCATGACCGGATACTCCCAGGTGGGCAGGCGATGTTACATTTTTTTTACCTCGCATCAAATTTATTTTGATTTACGTCAGCGCGCCCATCCATACAATGCGCGCGATTAAACCAATTCACAGGACAAGCGCTATCGTGGCCAAGAGCATCAAACTGCTGCTGGTTTCAATCGGCATACTACTGACCGGGCATGGGTTGCAACTGACACTGCTGCCGGTCCATGCGCGCGCGATTGGCTGGACCGATACGGAAATCGGGCTGACCGCCGCTGCCTATTTTTTCGGATTCGTTCTGGGGTGCCTGAGTGTACCAAAACTTCTGTCCCGTGCAGGTCACATCCGTGTTTTCCTTACAGTTGCTGGTCTCACTGCGGCCAGCCTCCTAATGCTTGAAGCAATCCAACTGTTGCCCGTGTGGATACTACTTAGACTTGCCAACGGCTGGTGCCTGGCAGCCATCTACACGACCGCTGAAAGCTGGCTCAATGAGCATGCTCTCGATCATCAGCGCGCCCGATTAATAGCGGTCTACGTAATGGTGACCTTAATCGCCATCGCCGGAGGCCAGGTTCTCTATGGTCTGCTACCTGTCGACATGCTTTTCACCGGCGCCGCTGTGATGATGATTCTGGCGCTCGTTCCTGTCGGCCTGTTCTGTGGAGACCAGCCCATGGCGCTGAAACAGAAGAAACTTCGAACAGCGTCCATCTATGCTCTACCACCCATTGCCCGGGCTGGGTCGTTTCTGTCGGGGGTGGTCACCGGCAGTCTATGGACGATGGCACCACTCATCGCTGGAAAAAATAACCTGGAGGCCTCTTCTGTCAGTTCCGTGATGATGGCGATCGTTATTGGAGGAGGTGTTTTTCAACTGCCGCTCGGCTACCTTGCAGATCTCATCGGCAGAGTAAGGGTCATCACTGCCGCTTCATTAGCCTGCACGTTAGTCGCCGTTACGGGAATACTGGTGGTTCCTCAGAACACAGGACATCTGGCTATCATCATGTTTCTTTTCGGCGGGACAAGTCTCAGTCTGTACGCGCTTTGTGCGGCTGAGGCAAATGCAAAGAGTCATCTGTCACGCGTTGAAATCGCTACGCTGTTCCTGCTGCTGAACGGCGCTGGCTCCATCATCGGCCCGGTGATGACCGGGATTGTTTCCAACTGGACAGACGCTGCTCTTTACGTAGTCGCCGCCCTCGCCATGTCTATGCTATTGGTATATACAGCATTCGAAAGCGCAAGTACCTTCATCGAAAAATTAAAGTCTCGGGTTACGTCGCCGATCAGGGCTCAATGGGATAGCGCTCCAGCGTCTGAGGCCCGAGCGCCGTAGCGAGCGGTTGAAGTTCAGCTGCGTAATTACGCCATTGTTCAAGTGCGGTTTTAAAAATGGGCTGGCGTACCTGTTCCGAGCTTGGCGTTCTCACATCCCTCACGGTTTCATAGTAATTGAGGCAGCTTTCCTCGAACGGTAACCCGCAGAACTCAAGTATTCGACGAACCTGCGATTCCAGATCATCAACGACATCCTCGTGCTGAACTCTTAAAACGAACCCCGGCAGTACACTGTCCCAATGATCCATCAGCTCAAGATAGTCGCCGTAATACCGGCCGATATCTTCCAACGAGTAGCTGAATTCCTGTCCTTCAGCAAAAAGCTGTTTGAAAACGCTAAAGCCACAGGACAAGGGATGGCGTCTGGCATCAATGATCCTGGCGTTCGGGAGCATCAGTCGTATTAAACCGATGTGGCGAAAATTATTCGGCATCTTGTCAATAAAATAGGGCGCACCAAGTCGATGGATTCTGGTTTCCTCGATGAAAGTCCTGCCAAATTCTGCTAGCTCATTTTTGTCCAGTTTTTCAAGAATCTGGGGGTAGTCGCTGCCAAACTCCTGACGGCCACGTCGCCGCAGCGACTGAGACAGGGACAGAATATTCGGCAACTCCTGCGTACCATCCACCAGGCTATGTGAAGACAGGATCTGTTCCAGCAGTGTGGATCCTGCACGTGGCAGGCCTACAATGAAGATCGGATCAGCCGCCTGATGACCGGTACCGTCCATGTTTCGAAAAAAATCAGCATCACATACCGAAATCTGCGCCTGGATATCCCGGGTGGTCACTTCTGCGTTGTAACGGCTCTGGGTTTTTTTAAGCGCGTTGCCACGCGCATACTGACTGAATGAGCGCTCATAGTCTCCCTGGTCCTCATAGGCTTTACCCAGGGCAAAGGACAGGTAGACGCGATCCATATGCGTCAGTTGCGGGTTAGCCTGCTGGGCGCGCATCGCTGCAAGTTCCGCGTCTGAATACCGGTAGGTCTTGAGGTTGGCCAGCGCATAGTAGGCTTCACCATGCTCTGGATGGGCAAGCAATGCCTGTCGATAGCTATCGACGGAAACATCAAAGTCGCCGCGGGTTTTCAGCGCATGTCCCTTGGAGGTCAGGGTTCTTGGATCATTGGGCAGCGTTGTAAGCACCTTGTCAAACATAACCAGGGCGGTATCCAGGTCGCCTGCCTGAACCGCACTCACCGCATGTAGTGATTGAAATTGCGCAGAATCCGGCTCGCTATCGAGCAGGTGTTTCGACTGCTCCAGCGCTTTGTCGTAAAACTGTCGCCTGGTTAGCGCCTGTACGTAATCCATTCGAACCTGCTCATTGTCCGGCGCGAACAGGACAGCGCTTTCGAGCAGAAATTCGGCATCGGACAATACTCCCAGTTTGAGACCGATAGCGGCAAGCAGGCGCATCGCCTCGATATGATGCGGCACCTTCTTCAGGAAATCCCTGCAGATGTCTTCTGCTCGAAGCAACTTGCCTTCAGCAATCATGTCCGCCGCCACGACCAGCGGCTGAGGTGTTTTCTTTATTCTTTCGATATTGCTTTGGGCATAAACTGCCTGCCGCGTTCTTTCCAGTTGAGTTGCAATCTTTTGCATTGACTTCCAACTGCCTTCAAGCGCGGAGTTTAGCTGGCAGGCACGCGTATAGGCACGCAATGCTTCCTCGAGTTGACCCAGGTCTCGGTGTGTGTGACCCGTTTCCTGCCAGGCGCGACCACTGTCCGGTGCGAGTTCGACCAGTCGGCTCAGTATCGTCAGGGATTCCTGAAAGTGGCGTGTGTATCGATTGCAGAGCGCTGACATGTAGAGCGCATCTTCACTGTTTGGGTAGGTTTCACGAAGTTCGGCGAGATCTGCCAGCGCACCGTCGAACTCACGGGCGACGATTCTTTGCTGGATCGCACTTAACGACGTTGACAAGGACCCTGATAACGGTTCTGTATCCACTATTTTATTTACCGAAAAACACGCCCCTTAACGGGGCATGTTTACTGGTCCTGTTTTTCGGCTAGTGTATCAAAAATTGTACGATGCACGTACTCCGGCGGTCAGAGGGCGCGCGTAAACGGTTCGTTCAACGTCGGCACCAAACCAGGTACTCATCGCCGCTTTCTCGTCAGTCAGGTTGTCAACGAACAAGGTAGCTGACCAGGTATCAGACTCGACACCTACGGTTAGTCCAGCCAGCATCCAGCTGTCAATCTTGATCCGGTTAATCCGGATCACGTCACTCCATGAATCATCGGAAAACGATATGTGTGGCATGACATGTGCCGTTAGACCAGACTTAAGTTGCCATTCGTAACGAACTGCAAGATTGCCCTGGTAACCCGGTGCGTACGCCAGTTCATCACCTTTAACGATATCGTCGGTAGGTGTGATCTTTTTCGTAATCTCAGAATCCAGGAAGGAGTATCCGCCGGACACAGTCAAACCATCAATGCTGTTCGGTGCCCAGATAATTTCGCCCTCAATGCCTTTGACTTCGGCATCGGCCGCGTTATCCGAGAAGAACAGGTTAACGATGCTGGTGTCAAAGATCGTCGTTTGCATGTCCTTGATTTCCATGAGGAACACATTACCGTTTAACCGTAACTGACCATCGAGCAAATCGACTTTCCAGCCAATTTCGACGTTGGTCAACTCGTCTGAAGTCAGGTCATAGGGAACCGTGAAAGTCCCCTGGGGATTAGGCGTACCTCCGGGCCTGTTGAGCAGACCAGTACGGAATCCCTCTGAAACCGTAATGTAGTACAACTGATTGTCGTCCGGCGTCCAGGAGAGGTTGATCTTGCCGATTACGCCATCGTCTGCAGCAACCTCAGGGGCACGGACACCGCCGATGACTCTCGAGTCGGTATCCGGCGTAAGGTCTGCCTCCGTGAATGTTTGCTGCGGTGAGGCGCAGCTAAAAATATTGGTGAACGATCCGTCGCCGTCATACAAATCACTGATGTTTGTGCCAAATGCGTTGGCGTCGTTGTTACCAAAAAACCCCAGAGAGTTACAAAAGGAACTGTTAGCACTTCCTTCCATATCGACTTCATAGTCGTAATATCGGGCACCGAGCGTTACCGCGAACTGCTCACTGATGTCAATCGTGACCTCACCAAATATTCCGTAATTTTCATCGGTTCGATGAATGTCATTTCGAAACGCAGTATTTTTAGGATAGGCCCCTTCCTCGGACTTCCATGCGGTGGGTTGTGAGTAATTATCGGCAAATCCGGCAACCCCGGCAAAAAGTACATCCTGGTTTAGATAGCGAAAATCGACCCGCTCCTCGAGATCCATATCACTGTAGAACGCGCCGAAAGTAGCACGCCATCGATTGGTCGCATCCGTTGAAAACCGGATCTCGTGTGTCTGGATCTGCAACTCGGCATGCACAGGAACATGGGCATTGGGTGCGTAACAGGTTGAACCAGCCAGGTCATCGCCATCGTAGAAGCCGGAATAGACCACATAGTCACACTTGTAGTAAGGCATGTACTGGCCAACGAACAGGTATGACGTATAGTCAATGACCTGGTCCATCTCACGGTCGGTAAACGCCCCTGTGTAAACCACATCCAGGTTCGCGATCCGGCCGGTGAGCGTCCATGCAATATTGTCGAACGAGTCGTCGTTAGATTCATTAACGTAACGCTGGGCTTCATAGTCACCCAGATTCGGATCGGCAAAAAAGGCTCCGTCGGTTTCCAGTTCCTGATGCATGTATGACACCAGCAGGTTCCAGTCATCATTAATATCATAGAGTCCGCTGATGCGGGCACCGGCATAAGTGGCGTCATTGAAATCGTCTTCGACGAAGTCACTATTGTCAGCTTGCCTGAAGTCGACCTGACTCAGGTCCTTGCCAGCACCGAAGCCGGCACGAAACCCGTTTACGGGTACACCGTTGGCACGGACGGTTCCCTCCGGGCGAAACCGTGCACTTTGGCTCATATCAAGCGTACCGTGTACGTTATCAATGTAACCACCCTTGTCATCGACAAACACGACCCCTCGTACTGTCAGCTGGTCAGAGATCGGCACATTCATCATGGCTTCAACTTTCTGGCTAGGCTCACCATCTTTGGTAAATGAACTTTCCAGTTTGAAACTGCCGTAGGTATCAGACGGGTCCGGTTTGTTTGTAATAATTCTCACCGTGCCAGCCTGAGAGCTGGCACCAAAGAGAGTCCCCTGGGGACCGGCAAGCACCTCAATGCGATTGACGTCCGCGGCGTAGACATCCAGATTTCGACCAGGTTGGCCTAGAGGCTGCTCATCCAGATAGAAAGCGACGTTGGGCGACAGCCCCGCTACGCCGGCCACCGAAAGCGTTGGTGTTGTTGAGGCCACACCGCGTATATAGACCGTGCGGTTGCCAGGGCCATTGCCGCCCGCGGTCACACCAGGCAACTGAAGAAGGTAATCCTCAAAGTTAGTGACACCCAATTCGTCCAGTTTGCGCTCGTCCATCGCTTGTACAGCAACAGAGATGTCCTGCATGTTCTCTGCACGCTTGGTTGCGGTAACGACGATTTCTTCAATTTCAGCGAACGCTGGAGCTACCGCGATGCCATTGGCCAGAATTGCTGTTGCGACAGCCGAGCTGAGCTTTGTTCTGTGAATCATATTTCCCCCATAGATCTCGTTGGATTACCCCACGTACATGTGCATTTTTGCGTCACACGATACGGAACGGTTTAAATAAGAACGGTCCTGTTTTTTAGTTATAAAGATCCTGTTCGTTGTTTTTCTCGATTTTGTATCAATACCATAAAGAATAGCGATTACAGGACAAAATCTCTAGGCCTAAACGACAAAAACACGCGCAAAAACGTCATGGCGATTTTACGCGTGTCCAGCCGAAACATAAACATTTCCCGATATCGACGCCGCCATGGGGCGCAGGACCATGGCTCTCAACGTCGAGGGGAGTTGTGCCAGAGCTCTAAAAAAGGCCCTCTACCAGTCCGTTTTCGTCCAGGCCAATATCAAGCGCTGCGGGATGTCGAGGCAGACCGGGCATGGTCATCACATCTCCACACACCACAACGATAAAACCGGCACCGGCAGCAAGCCTGGCTTCACGCACCGGCAGCGTGTGTTCACTAAGCTCCCCGGTCTGCTTCGGATCGGCGGTGAAACTATACTGTGTCTTGGCGATACAGACCGGCAGATGACCGAAACCAAGCGCTTCGAATTCAGCCAACTGGCGCTTCGCCTCCGGAAATAGCTCAACCCCACTCGCACCGTAGATTGTCGTTGCAATTGTCTCGATTTTTTCAATTAGCGAATCTTCGTCATCGTAGAGCATCTGGACCTCTGCGGAAGAATCCGCCAGTTGTTCAACCAACAACCGAGCTACTTCCTTCGCGCCCTCGCCCCCCTTCGCCCAGTGATCGGCAACCGCGGCCTTAACATCAAGTTGATCACAGATATCCAGCAGCGCACGTAATTCTTCTTCCGTGTCAAAGGGAAAACGGTTAATCGAAATTATCGGTGTTAATCCAAACTGTCGAAGATTTCGGACATGCTGTTCGAGGTTCGTGGCACCCTTCAAAAGTGCCTCGGTATTCGGGGTAACCAGATCGGATTTTGTAACACCTCCCTGCATCTTTAACGCGCGTATTGTGCACACCAGGACAACTGCATCAGGCCGGAGCCCAGACTGGCGGCACTTAATATTGATGAATTTTTCCGCCCCAAGGTCTGCACCAAACCCCGCTTCCGTAATGACGATTTCACTAAGGCTAAGCGCTGCCCTTGTCGCGGCAACGGAGTTGCAACCATGTGCAATATTCGCGAATGGTCCGCCGTGTATAAATACCGGGTTGTGCTCAAGGCTCTGAACAAGATTTGGTAAGAATGCATCCTTCAGGAGTACCGTCAATGCGCCGTCTGCGCCAACGTCACTCGCGGTCACAACAGTCTTGTCGTACCTTCTGCCGATAACAATTTTACCGAGACGCACCTGCAGGTCCTTCAGGTTCTCAGCCAGACAGATGATTGCCATAATTTCAGATGCCACAGTGATGTCGAAACCACTCTCGCGCGGAATACCGTGCGCACTACCTCCCAGGCCCTGAACAACGTGTCTGAGCGCGCGATCATTGAGATCAACCACCCGCTTCCATGTTATTTTTCGTGGATCGATATTTTCCTCGTTACCCCAGTGCAGATGATTATCGATCATTGCGGTAAGAAGATTGTGTGCGGAGGTTATTGCGTGAAAATCCCCATTGAAGTGCAAGTTGATATCCTCCATGGGAATCACCTGCGCCCAACCACCACCTGCGGCACCACCTTTCATCCCAAAACACGGGCCAAGCGAAGGTTCACGCAGACAGACCATGGAGTTTTTACCCAGCAAATTCAGGGCATCATTCAATCCGACACTGGTTGTAGTCTTACCCTCGCCCGCTGGCGTTGGCGTAATCGCCGTCACAAGTACCAGCTTCCCGTGGGCCGTTCCCGTGTCGATATTTGAAAGATCAACCTTGGCTTTGAAGTGTCCAAAAGGTATCAGGGATTCAGCAGGCAGTCCCAGGCGCTGTTGCGCAAGTAGAAGAATCGATTGTGGCGCAACGGACCGCGCAATCTGAATATCCGGCGTGCCCGTGGGCAGTTGATCATTGCGACCCGGCTCCCGTGCTTTATTTTCTGGTCTAAAGTTCATGTTTCCCGCTCTTCCTTTTCCAGCCATCTGTGTCCAGCCATCTGGCTGCACTTTCAAGCCCACCAAACGGAAAGAGATGCAGCCCCTTTAACCGTCTACTGACATGGTTACCACAAAGTTCGTAGAGCTCTTTCAGCTGATCATCCGGATTCCATGAGCTCATCAGTCTCCTTGAATTCCGGTTAGTCAGCAGCATTTTTACGGAAGTGGCGACACCACAACGCGCGGCGTAGCGCATCAGGATAGCAAGGCTGGATGGTCCCGCGAGGCCCACGTGGATGGGCAGGAAGTCAAAAGCTTCTTCCCAATCGTCCAGCCACTTTGCAAAGTTCGTCATGTCGAAAACAAACTGGGTGACCACCCACATGTGCACGTCTTTCTCGCGAGCGTAAGCTTTTTTTATTTCCAGAGCAGATCTAACGTCTGTCTCGCTGGCATGTACATGTCCGTCAGGATGAGCGGCAACACCAAGATGGGTGAAGCCATGTTTTTCCAGCAGTCCGGAACTCAGCACATCGAGCGTGTCACGATACGGACCCTGATGTGCGAGCGGATCACCTGCTATCAGCATCAGACGATTGCAACCTGCCTCTGCCAATTCATGGAGCCATTCATCGAGCTGGCTGGCATCGGGAACTGAACGTGCTGCAAGGTGAGGTGTTGCCACCATACGTTCATCCAGAATTTTCTTTGCTGCAGTCACAGAAAGGTTAAGGTCATCACCACGCAGGAGCGGCAGATAGATTTCAGTTCCTTCGGCGAAAAGCTCAGAAAGCGGTGGCGCTTTAATAACCTGAGTCGGCAGTATTTCAATAGAAGCAAAACGCTTAAGGTCATAGTTTGCCTTAAGGTCTCCGCTATTATGTGCCGGGACTAGCTCAGCGTCAGCAATCACCGATGGTTCTGATCCAGCTTCCATGAACCCTGTCTCCTTATCCAGTTCTGCACATTTACTTGGCGCTGATTTGACACGCAACTCTTTGAAGGGGCATGCTTTTTTTCGACAAAGTTTGACTTCAAAACGTCAACCATTGATCCGCAATCACAAAGTCACTATTCGTTAAACACATGCGACAGAAAAAAGCTCAAAAACGGCATAAGCCATCATGCATATCGCAGGTCAGCCCTATGTTTAGAGTAAGATAACTTCCGTAGAAAAATGCCGTGGAGCAATCAATTGGCAAACTTTCCGGACCATGCCGATGTGGTCATCATCGGACTCGGTGGTATCGTCGGTTCATCCGTCGCGCACCACCTGATAGAGCTGGGTTGGGATAATATTGTCGGCCTCGACAAGTCGGCTGTGCCGACCGACATCGGGTCAACAGCACACGCGTCAGACTTCTGCTACACCACTGCTGCAGACAAATTCACCACCTATACAACCAAGTACAGCCAGGACTTTTATGAAGCCCGAGGCAACTACGTCCGCATCGGCGGTTTGGAGGTTGCACGAGTCGGCGATGATGCCCGCATGCTTGAATTGAAGCGCAAAGTCGGTCAAGGCAAAGCTTACGGAACCAGGGCCAGCTTGATTTCAGCAGCCGAGACAAAAGCAAAATTCCCTCTGGTGGATGAGTCAGAAATTCAGGGCGCCCTGTGGGACCCTGATGCCGGGCTAGTCGTGCCCAGATCACAAAAAGTGGCAGGAGACCTCGTTGATGAAGCAGTCGCGTCTGGTGCACTAAAAGCATTCCCATACACGCCTGCAACAAAAATTGACGTGAGAGACGGGAAGGTTTGTGGTGTCGAAACCCGCAGAGGCTACATTGCAACAGACAAGGTCGTGTTGTCTGTCGGTATCTGGGGACCCCTGATTGCTGACCAGGTTAGCAGCCCCCTCCCGTTGACACCGGTCGAACACCCATTGATGTTTTTTGGCCCTTATCCGGCACTCGACGGAACAGGGGTCGAGATCGTCTATCCCCTGTTCAGGGATCAGGGTAACTCAGGATACATTCGGGATACAGGTGATCCGACGACCACGGAAGGTGGTCGAATCGAATGGGGTTACTACGAAACAGAGGAACCGAGGCTCGTCCATCCAAGAGACATCCTGGAGCCGGAAGAAGCCTCCCTGTCCCCATCAATGCTGGATGTCTCGCTCGACCAGGTCATGGACGCCTACGAAAAAGCCGTGGAATTAACCCCCATTCTTGGCGAATTGGGCTGGGAAGAACGACACAGCTTCAATGGACTGCTGTCTGTCACCACAGACGGCGGTTCACTCGTTGGCGAATCACCTGAAGTGGCAGGCCTGTGGTTTGCTGAAGCGGTCTGGGTAAAAGACGGCCCGGGTATTGGCAAGGTTGTCGCCGACTGGATGACAAAAGGAATGCCGGATCACGACCCACACGCTATCGACATCGCTCGATTTTATCCGGCCCAGAAAGAAGAGAACTATGTGGCCGGCAGATGTCGTGAAATCGCACAGAAGATTTACACCCCAGCTGTGCACCCGCGCGAACCCTTTGCGACCGGCCGAGACCTTTTCGTCAGTCCTTTTTATGAGCGGGAAGTCGCTCTCGGCGGGTACTTCATGGAAGTCGCCGGTTGGGAACGAGCTCATGGTTACAAGGCGAATGAAGAATCCCTGCTTACTAAGTATCGCGATCAAGTGCCCGTCAGACACGCGGAATGGGATAATCGTCATTTCTGGGAAGTCTCTAACGCTGAACATCTGGAATTGAGCGAAAGCGTGGGCATGATCAACCTCTCCCATTTTGCTATTTACGACATCCGGGGCCGGGATGCCGAATCACTGCTCGAATATCTGGCCGTCGCGAAGGTGGGTGGCGATACAAAAATCGGTAAAGGCGTTTATACGCATTTTTTAAGTGCTGATGGCGGCATCAGGGCAGATCTAACCATCGTAAGGTTGTCTGCAGATCTTTATCGGGTGATCTGCGGTGGGGATACCGGGCACCGTGACCTGACCTGGATCAGAAAGATGGCGGAGGTCAGAGGAGCAGAAATCGAGATCAGCAACCAGACTCATCAGCTGGCAACTCTGGGATTATGGGGACCAAAAGCTCGCGAAACCCTGGCTCAGTTTGTTGAAGACCCGGATGAGATCAGCAATGAAAACTTTCCTTTCGCGACTGCACGGCAAATCACAGTCGCTGGCATCGACGTATGGGCATTTCGTATTTCTTACGTCGGAGAGCAAGGCTGGGAGCTCTATTTCAGCTTTGACGATGGCTTAAAAATCTGGGATTCGTTTTTCAATGCCGGGGTGGTGCCAATAGGAGTTGAGACCTACGCCAACAGCAGAAGGTTAGAAAAGAGCCTTAGACTCCAGAATGCTGATCTCGAAACTGACTACAACCTTTGTGAAGCTGATCTCGCACGACCGGTTGTAAAAAAAGCAGACTTTCACGGCAAACCAACATACGTGACCCAAAGATTAAAGGAACAGCAGGACTGCACTCTCTGCACAATGGTCATGCTCGACAACCAGGACAGTCAGGGCGTCCAAAGATTCCCCGTTGGTGAATGGCCAATTTTATGCAGCGCAACAAAACAGGTGCTGGTCTCTGAAGACGGGCGACGATCAGTCAGCACCAGCCTTGCTTACGGTCCATCTCTGGGCATCAACATTCTGATGGGCTACCTGCCCGCGAACAGGGCAAAGGTCGGAGAAGAATTGCTCCTTGAATATTTCGGCGACCACTTTCCGATCAGGGTCGAAGCCGTCGGTTATCAGCCTCTTCTCGACCCTGAAAATCTCCGCGCAAGATCCTGATTGTGCTTGCTCATGATGCTAAACTAGCTTGTCGCAAAAAAATACTGCGGCCAAAGGGGTTCTGAATGCCAGCAGATATTCTCCCGACAAACAGCGATATAGATACCTTCAAAGTAGGGTTCCTTCTCCTTGAAAAATTTACGCTGATGCCTCTGTCCTCGGCCACTGAACCACTACGAATGGCCAATCACCTGACGGGTAAGCGCCTCTATGACTGGCAACTGATTGGTGAAAGTGCTGGTCCAGTCAGCTCTAGTGGCGGCATTAGACTATTACCGGACACCACAATTGATGATTCGCTCGATTTCGATCTAATCATTGTCGTCGCGGGCATCAACGTGAAGGAAAATACGCATCCAAAAACAGTCAAATGGTTAACTTCCATCGCTCGAAAAACGCCGCTCATGGGAGGTATCTGTACCGCACCCCTGGTACTCGCAAAGGCAGGTCTTCTCGACGGTTATTCCTGCAGCGCTCACTGGGAGTGTCTCGCTGCTCTCCAGGAGGAGCATCCCCTCGTCTACTGCAACAACCACCTGTTTACCTTTGATCGAGGCAGGTTAACCAGCACCGGAGGAGATGTCCCGCTGCACATGATGATTCACCTGGTCGCCAGCCAGCACGGCCGTGCGATTGGCAACGCCATTTCAGACATGTTTGTCTGCGACAGGGTAAGGGAAAGTCAGGAGCCCCAGCGGTTAAGGATGGAACGACAGATATTCGCCAATCAGCCTAAACTCGCTGACGCTGTTCAACTGATGGAAGCAAACATTGAAGAACCTATTGAACTCAGCGACGTGGCATCTTATTCAAACATATCCCGTCGACAACTTGAACGATTGTTCCTGAGTTATCTTGGGGTAACGCCCTCACGGTTCTATCTCAAACTAAGACTGGAAAGAGCGAGACAATTGCTGAGGCAGACATCCTGTTCTATCGTAGAAATTTCCACCATGTGTGGCTTTGTTTCTGCACCTCACTTCAGCCGTTCCTACCGCAAGCATATGGGGCGTTCGCCAAGGGCAGAGCGAGATTTCCGTGACCCCCCTGGATCTTCATTGGTATTGACAGAAGAATCCACAGGACTGATGCCAAACCGATCTGAAGAGGCTCTTATTCTAGCCCGCCAGGAAACTTCATTTGGCTCACTGCCCGATTAGTCGCTGGTCTGCATTATCAAATCAAGTTTCGTAGACTTTCAGAGGAATCTACCTGATGGAAAAATATTCTGCATACAGCCTTTTCAAGCACGCCCTTGGCCATCACGAAAACTGGCAGAGACAGTGGCGAAACCCAGAACCTAAGAAACACTATGACGTCATCATCATCGGCGGCGGCGGTCATGGTCTGGCTACCGCGTACTACCTCGCGAAGAACCATGGAATCCACAATATCGCGGTCATTGAGAAGGGTTATCTGGGCGGCGGTAACACTGGCCGCAACACAACAATCGTTCGCTCAAATTACCTCTGGGATGAATCCGCTCAGCTGTACGAACATGCACTGAACCTGTGGGAGGGGCTGTCGCAGGACCTAAACTACAATGTGATGTTCTCTCAACGAGGTGTTCTTAATCTTGGACACACGCTGCAGGACATGCGCGATATCGAACGTCGTGTCTCAGCAAACAGACTGAACGGCATTGATGGCAAAGTGCTGGATGTGGACGGTGTTCGAAGGATAGTACCTATACTCAATACATCGCAAAATGCACGATTCCCCGTATTAGGTGCCTCATGGCAACCTCGCGGTGGTGTCGCGCGCCACGATGCGGTCGCCTGGGGATATGCCCGAGGCGCGGACGGCCTGGGTGTCGATCTACTGCAGCAGTGCGCTGTCACTGGTTTCGAAATAAGCGGGAACCAGGTACAAGGTGTTGTCACTAACCGCTACGGCACCATAGAAGCGGATCGGGTCGGTTGCGTGGTAGCCGGAAACTCCGGCGTCTTAGCTGGTTATGCAGGATTCGAACTACCCATCGAATCACACCCCCTACAGGCGCTGGTATCTGAACCGATTAAACCAGTCCTTGATACTGTCGTCATGTCCAATCAGGTACATGGGTATATTTCACAGTCAGACAAAGGAGACCTTGTCATCGGCGCAGGCATCGACAGCTACACAGGCTACGGCCAGCGAGGTTCATTTACAACCATTGAACATACGCTTGCGGCCATCATCGAACTCTTCCCGATTTTCTCCCGTGTTCGCATGAATCGACAGTGGGGAGGCATCGTAGATACGACACCCGACGCCTGTCCAATCATGGGTGCAAGCCCGGTGGAAAACCTTTACTTAAACTGTGGATGGGGAACCGGAGGTTTTAAAGCGACGCCCGGTTCCGGTCATGTATTTGCAGAATGCCTGGCGTCAGACGACATACCTCAATTAGCCAGGCCCTTCAACCTCCAACGATTTTATTCAGGTGCATTAATCGACGAGCACGGAGCGGCCGGTGTTGCACACTAACGGCCTCGCAGGAGATTTAAGATGCTGAAGATTCACTGCCCCTACTGTCAGGAAACCAGAGAAGAAGAAGAATTCCATTACAGCGGCCAGGCTCACATCGCAAGGCCATCTGACCCCGACTCCTGCAGCGATGAAGACTGGGGTAACTACCTGTATTTCCGCAAAAACCCGCGCGGCCGACACATGGAAATGTGGGTTCACGCAGCTGGCTGTCGCAAGTTTTTTAATGTGGTTAGAGACACCGTTACATACGAAGTCGAGCAGACCTATCTGATTGGCCACGTCCCGCGGGAGTCAACTCAGTGAGTCAATCAAACAGAATACCGGGTGGACGATGTGTCGACTACGAATCAGAAATCGACTTCCGCTTCAATGGCCGGTCACTGACAGGCTACAAAGGGGACACCCTTGCCTCTGCTCTGCTCGCAAACGATATCAAAATCATTGGTCGCAGCTTTAAATACGGCCGCCCTCGGGGAGTGATGTCTGCTGGTTCCGAAGAGCCCAATGCCATACTTCAACTTGGTGCAACCCCCGCAAGCCAAGTACCAAATGTTCGTGCTACCCAACAACAGATATTCAACGGGCTTACAAGTCGTACGACGAATGGCTGGCCCAGTGTTGATTTCGATGTCATGTCACTGATTGGTCTCGTTGCAGGAAAGCTGATGCCTCCTGGCTTTTACTACAAAACATTGATGTTTCCGCGCTTCCTGTGGCACACCTATGAATGGATTGTACGACGCGGCGCGGGAATCGGTATCGCCCCGACTGAACCGGACCCGGACCGCTACGACAAAATCAATCGTCATTGTGATCTCCTGATTATTGGTGCCGGTCCTGCTGGTCTTGCTGCTGCGCACATCGCTGGTCGAACATCCGCTCGAGTCATCCTGCTGGATGAACATGACGAACCAGGCGGGACACTTCGCTATAGCAATGACATTATCGAAGGGTTACCCGGCATCGATTGGGTCAAGCAAATAACGGCGGAACTTAACGCTACCGCCAACGTTGACCTGCTTACGCGGACAACGGCCGTCGGCTACCACGATCAGAACTTCATTGTTGCCCATGAGCGCCGCACGGATCACCTGTCAGATGTAGCACCGGCTGGATCTGCCAGACAGCGTGTTCACCGCATTCGCGCACGACACGTCATCCTTGCGACCGGTGCCCATGAACGTCCACTGGTATTTGCGAACAATGACGTGCCGGGATGTATGCAGGCGAGCGCAGTGTCTGCCTACATTAATCAGTATGGTGTGCGACCGGGGAACCGTCTCGTTTTGATGACGACTAACGACAACGGCTATGAAGCTGCGTTCGACTGGATCGAGTCAGGTGGTGAAAGTGCTGTCGTTGTAGACATCAGAACCCGTGTGAACAGCGAACTTCTACAACGCGCGGCAACCGCAGGTATTCGTACTCTAACCGGCTCAGCGGTGTTCGAGGTGAAGGGCAAGCGGCAGGTGAAAGCAGCGCTCGTTTGTGGACTGGATTCTGAGCAAAATATCCTCATCGGTAACGATGAAACGATTCCGGCTGACATCATTGCCAGCTCGGGTGGCTGGTCACCGGTAGTTCATCTTTCCTGTCACACCGGCATCAAACCGGACTGGCGAGAAGACATCGCAGCGTTTGTACCGGGCAAGACCAACCAGAAGATGCAGACAGCCGGAGCGGTTAGCGGTGATTTTTCATTATCGGCGGCACTGCGCCAGGGCGCATCGGCGGCCGCAACCATACTCGCTGATTGTGGATTCGATCTCGAAGACAGCGCTACGATTTCCTGCCAGGAACACACTGTTGGCGCGTTCCAGCCCTGCTTTCACATTCCGCACAGAAAACCGACATCCCGGTCGCCGGCGCAGTTTGTCGACTACCAACTTGACGTTACCGCGGCGGCAATCGAACTCGCCACAAGGGAAGGCTTTGAGAGTATCGAACACGTAAAACGATACACCGCACTCGGTTTCGGCACAGACCAGGGCAAGATCAGCAACGTCAACGGTATCGCTATCGCCGCTCGCTCAACAGGTCGCTCTATCGCCGAAACAGGCACGACGATGTTCAGACCAAACTACACACCAGTGAGTTTCGGCGCGATGGCCGGTCGTGATGTCAATGAACTGTTTCAGCTGAAAAGGTACACAGCGATGCAACCATGGCATGAGCAGGCTGGTGCACTGTTCGAAGACGTCGGTCAGTGGAAGCGCCCCTGGTACTACCCCCAGGCAGGCGAATCCCTGCAGGATGCCATCAACCGAGAGTGCCTCGCCGTGCGTAATGGCGTCGGTATTCTCGACGCATCAACACTGGGAAAAATTGATATCCAGGGTCCCGATGCGCGCGAATTCCTGAACAGAATCTACACCAACGCCTGGATGAAGCTGGGCGTAGGCAAATGTCGATACGGTCTCATGTGTGGCGAGGACGGCATGGTCATGGATGATGGCGTGACCGCCTGTCTCGCAGACAATCACTTCGTCATGACCACGACCACCGGCGGCGCAGCCAGAGTGCTCGAGTGGCTGGAACTTTGGCATCAGACTGAATGGCCCGAGCTCGGGGTTTATTTCAATACCGTTACAGATCACTGGGCGACGGCTACCCTGTCTGGCCCCGGATCGAGAGCGCTGCTCGCCGAACTCACCAATCTAGACCTCGATCCAACAAACTTCCCCTTTATGGATTGGCGTCAGACTATGGTAGCTGACATCCCTGCCCGGGTATTTCGCATTTCCTTTACGGGTGAGCTTTCCTATGAAATCAACGTCAACGCCAACTACGGTCTGACGCTCTGGAGACGGCTCATTGAAGCCGGTAAAAAACACAACCTGACCCCATACGGCACAGAGACCATGCATGTGCTCCGCGCAGAAAAAGGATTCATCATCGTCGGCCAGGATACCGACGGTTCAGTAACACCCGAAGACCTTGGCATGGAGTGGGCGATCGCTCGCCGCAAAAAATTCAGCTTCATTGGCAAACGCGGCATAGCAAGAGAGGACTGTCAGCGTCAGCAGAGGAAACAACTGGTCGGCCTGCTTCCGGTCAACGGGGATGTGGTCCTGCCTGAGGGCTCTCAGATTGTATTCGATAAGCCCCACCAGTTACCGGCAACGATGGTCGGTCATGTGACTTCCAGTTACTACAGTGCCGCACTCGAGGGGAGCTTCGCATTGGCGCTGGTTCAGGGCGGCCTGGACCGGATGGGCCAGACCGTTCAGGTTTCAATCGGACCTGATGTCTGGGAGACAGCGGAAATAACCGCTAGCGTGTTTTATGACCCGAAGGGAGAACAACAGCATGTCCAATAATTCCTACGCAACCATGGAACAACAACCAGCCATCAAAGGGCTGGCCAATACGCCACTGGTTAATGTCGTTAGGGGCGCCATCCCTGGACCGAACCCCGTCGGAATTGAAGAACACGATGATGTTGGCCACTTGGTGCTTCGAGGTGACGCCACATTACTCGCCAGCGCGGTGGCCGAAGTTCTTGATCTGGCATTGCCGGACCAACCGCTCACCAGCTGCAGCAGAGACAGAACCTGTATTCGCTGGATCAGTCCGGACGAGTGGCTTGTCACGGTCCCGGGAAACGAAACCTCCTCTGTGGAATCATCCCTTCGTCACGCGATCGTCGGTCATGCTGCCATCGTCAATGTTTCCGGCGGACAGACTATTGTCCATCTGACCGGTGAAAACGCGTTAGACGTACTGATGAAATCCACTTGCTACGATGTTCACGAACTGAATTTCCCCACCGGCAAAGTGATCACCAGCACTCTTGCCCAGGCACAGGTAATCATTCGCCGGCTGGATTCCGACCAGTTTGAACTGGTCATAAGGAGAAGTTTCGCCGACTACATCTGGATGTGGCTGCGTGATGCAGCTGCGGAATTTGGGGTCAATGGATAGGCTGTCAGTCCCTGCGATTGCGCCGATTTCGTCGCCGCTGCCCGCCTGGTTCCGGCGACTGTCCTGTCGCTGGTTTGGTTACCGATGAAAACAGCAAGGGAAAGGGATCAGTCTTGTGCGGAATCGCCATTGCTTCAACAAAATACTGCTGAAAGCCCGGACTCAAAGCCGTTTCAATCTTCTGGACTTTACTGACTACCTGTTCAATTTCCCGTCGGCAATCAGTGTTCAGCAACGCGATCCTGACACCGGTACTCGCTGCATTCCCAATTGAACTGACATTGGTCAGTTCACAGTCGGGGATTAACCCCAGAACCATCGCATGCCTGGTATCTATATTGCTGCCGAACGCGCCAGCAATGTGGATCCTGTCGACTCTGGTCACCGGAAACTCATCCATTAGAAGCCTGACACCCGCGTAAAGTGCAGCCTTCGCCAGCTGGATCTGACGAACATCCGTCTGCGTAACAACGATCTGCGACTCACCAGTGGTAAGGACAAACGAACAGGTACGCCCCTCCTTAATTATCCGGTCGGTTCTTCCCGCCTGCGTTTCATTAATAACGCCGTCTGCTGTCAACACCCCGCTCAGATACATCTCTGCAACAGCTTCGATAATCCCTGAGCCGCAGATACCGGTTACACCCGTGGCAGCGATCGCGTCCGCGAATCCCGCCTCGTCAGACCAAAGTTCCGAGCCAATCACCCTGTAGCGGACAGCCAGTGATTCAGGATCAATCCGGACCCTCTCAATCGCACCTGCTGCAGCACGTTGACCACAACTGATCTGTGCACCCTCGAATGCCGGACCTGTCGGGCTCGAGCATGCGAGCAACTTCGCACGATTACCAAGTACAATTTCAGCATTGGTACCTATGTCGATGATCAACGTGATCTCGTCACGCTTGTATAGCTGATCCGACAAAATAACCGAGGCAGTATCTGCTCCAACATGCCCTGCAATGCAGGGTGGAATATAGAGTCTGCCACCCGGGTTGATGTCAATCCCCAACTCGCGCGAGGGCAAGCTGACTGACTGTTCAGTAGCCAGAGTGAAAGGTGCAGAGCCAAGCGGAGAAGGATCTATGCCAAGCAGCAGATGATGCATGATGGGGTTTGCAGCTACCGCCAGGGAAACAATCAGCTCAGGATCAATGCCAACTTCACCAGCAGCTTCTGCGATCAATTCATTGATCGCAGTTCGCACCACCGCAGTCATTTCCTTCGCACCTTCAGGCTGCATCATGACGTAGGAAACCCGACTCATCAGATCCTCACCAAAGCGGATCTGGGGATTCATCTTGCCGACAGATGCAAGAACATTCCCTTGGTGCAGGTCGGTCAGATGAAGTGCTATTGTCGTCGAACCAACATCGATGGCAGCGCCATAGACTGTTTCCACCAGCCCGGGCCACACGGCAATCAACCTGGATCGCTCGGTCTCTGTATAAACCGCAACCGTAACGCCGGTGCCGCCGTCATGCAGTTTACTGTGAAGCGCTGGCAACACAGCGACATCACAATCCAGATCGGTAAGGTTCCATTCCTGCTTCAGCGCCAGACGCAGGCGCGAAAGATCGCTTGCGGGTTCTTCCATGGAATCTTCGGACACCTCGACGTAGCACAATCGAATGTCCGGCATCAGCTCAATATCCCTCACCTCTGCAGATTTTCTGACTATCTGCCGGTGAACCTGCGATTCCGGTGGGACGTCGATCACCACCGGGCCCTGAATCAATGCATGGCAACTGAGTCGCCGACCCTCCTCGAGCGGAGATTTCCTTTCAGCGTATCGGAGTTCCGTTTGTGAAACCGGATTTAAATGGCTGGAGCCAGAACGGATCCCATGTTTCGGAAAGCTACCCTCTGTGCAGACAATCTGGCAGCGACCACACAAACCGCGCCCGCCACACACAGAATCTATATCTACACCAAGCTGTCTTGCAGCCTCAAGCAGCGGGGTACCGACGGCGAAATCACCACGACGCCCGGAAGGGGTAAATATAACTGAGACAATGTCTGTTTCATCCATCGATATGATTCAGGGCTTAACTATGCACTGCGCCTGCGCCGCCCCCTGTTTCCGCGTGCGCCGTCAAGGGACGCTTGGTCGCGGTACCTGGCAATCCACCTGGCACAATCAGGATCATTCCCCATCATCACGTCCGCCCCCATAACGGCCTGCACTACTTCGGTGTGCAACGGATTCGTTATTGCAGAGGTCATACCCGCCGCCATCGCCATCGGCAGGAAGGCCGCATTGATGCCGTTTCGGTGCGGCAAACCGAAGCTGACATTCGATGCACCGCAGGTGGTGTTGACCTTGAGTTCTTCTCGCAACCGTCGAAGCAGGTGCATTACCTGCTTACCGGCTGAATTTATCGCGCCGATCGGCATCACCAGAGGATCGACCAGAATGTTCTCGTGTGAAATCCCATGATCGGCTGCTCTTTCCACAATCTTTTTTGCGACCTCGAACCTGACATCGGGGTCTTCCGAAATTCCGGTTTCATCATTGGAAATGGCAACCACGGCAGCGCCGTGTTTCGCTACCAGCGGCAGGATGCTTTCAAGCCTTTCATCCTCACCGGTAACCGAATTAACGAGCGCCTTACCCTGGTAAACATTCAAGCCCGCTTCGAGTGCGGCAACGATAGAAGAATCAATCGTCAACGGAACATCAGTAACAGACTGAACAAGTTCAATGCATCTAGCCAGGATCGCAGGTTCGTCAGCAAGAGGAATGCCTGCGTTGACGTCAAGCATATGAGCGCCCGCCTCAACTTGTGCGAGAGCATCTTTCTCTACCCGGCTGTAGTTTCCCGCGAGCAGTTCCGCCGTCAGGATTTTTCGACCTGTCGGATTTATTCGTTCACCGATAAGCACAAAAGGTTGGTCGAATCCGATGACAACTTCCCGCGTCGCCGAACTGATCACTGTATTAGTCACGTTCTTGTACCTCCAATAAATTAAGTGTTGCAGTGAGCTGACAGCGCCGTGGACGCAACACCTCTGTTTCTGATTAGCGCTTCCAGATCGCTATCTGAGTATCGAGCCTCGATAGCATCGGCTTCCGACAGTACAATTACAGACGGGTCATCGGTATTGTCAATTTCTATGGTCGCTCTACGCCATTCTTCTATATAGGCTTTGCTACCACCCTTTCCTGCCCTCATCGCTGCTCGATCAATTGCCTTCTGAAAGCGCGGCGATAATAACTTTTTGGTCTTGGTCCTGCCTTTCTTTAAAATAATTTGGGAAGGTATGTCACGCCAGTAAATAGTGATCTGTTTCATGACACACACCACCTGAGTGGTTCTTCGATTTTATGCATGCCAACATGAATATGCCTGAACTCCAGCCCCAGATAGATTGCCGCCTCTTCTGCTGCCGATAAAAGACCTTCGTCCTGGTTCTGCGAGACATAGGTCAATCGCCGGTAGTTCGCGAAATAAAGCTCCTTGAGTTCCGGATGAGAATCCAGTTTGAGGCTCTTGACCACCATCGTCTGGAAGTGTCTTGTCAGAAAATCCGTCAACCAGAAAGTCCCCGGTTCTTCTTCCATCAATGAATCGAAACGATGCGAACCTGCAAAAGTGGAAAAACAGTGTGGGCCCGGTAATCGAGTGACATTCGGTAGATCTTCGATCAATCTATCTATCGCGCCATTAGTTCCACAATCTGCATACGCAACAAATATTTTTTCGTACTGCCCCCCTATTGAGTCGAGTTTTTCTGCCAGACGTTCAGGTATTTCCTGAGGTCGATTATGCAATGAAGCATCCAGGCAGACGATATCTACATGCGTCCAGCCATTGCCGACCTTTACCTGCTGAATCTCCCGGGCCAGTGCGCCGCAGGCGATAATGAGCGATTGCTCAACCACGGTTGGCGCCTCGCTGCAGAACCAGCAGCGTCGCCTTGTCTGCAGCGTCAGCAGCATCCCTGCAATATGCATCCGCACCCACCGCAAGGCCGAATTCCTCGTTCAGGGGCGCACCACCAACCATAACGATGTAGTCGTCACGAATTCCTCTGGCCACCATCTCATCAATAACAACCTTCATGTAGGGCATGGTTGTGGTCAACAGCGCCGACATGCCAAGCACATCGGGCTTGTGCTCTTCCATCGCAGCGAAGTAGTCTTCAACGGAGTTGTTGATGCCGATATCGATCACTTCGAACCCTGCGCCTTCCATCATCATGCCGACCAGGTTTTTCCCGATATCGTGGATATCACCCTTAACAGTACCGATGACCATTTTACCAAACGGCTTGGCGCCCGTTTCAGCGAGCAGCGGACGAATAATTGCCATGCCACCTTTCATGGCATTCGCTGCAAGCAATACCTCTGGGACGAACAAAATGCCGTCACGGAAGTCGACACCGACAATCTGCATTCCACCAACCAGCGCTTCATTGAGAATTTTTTCGGCGCTCCAGCCACGAGCGAGCAGTATTTCAGTCCCTTCGACGATTTCTTCTCTTAAACCGTCATAAAGATCATCGTGCATCTGCTCGACAAGTTCGACGTCGTTCAGTTCACTGAGAACAAGATCGTCTTCCGTTTGGTCTGTCATGTCTATCTCCGGCAACTAGTAGTTCTGATCAGGAAAGGACGACTTTCGCTGCGTCATAAACGCCAGCAGTGCTTCATCAACCGCATCATCCAGGGGCGGTGGTTCGTAACTGGCCAGTTTTTCCTTCCAGAGCAAGTTGGCACGCTGACTGGCATCGAGCGAACCGTCCTCGAGCCATTGTTCAAAGCTGTTGTTATCTGCGATGGTCGATCGATAGAAAGCTTGTTCAAAATTAGCCTGGGTATGACTGGCCCCCAGGAAGTGAGCCCCCGGACCGACTTCACGCAATGCATCCATTGCAAGACCGTTTTCTGACAGATCAATCCCCCCAAGGAGGATCGCGATCATGTTTGCCTGGTCAACATCCATCATGAATTTTTCGTAGCTCATCACAAGCCCACCCTCAAGCCATCCTGCGGTGTGTAGCATGAAATTCACGCCTGCCATCGCCGCTGTCTGAAGTGTGTTAGAAGACTCATAAGCAGCCTGGGCGTCGGGAATTTTCGAAGCACACAGCCCACCACCTGAACGAAACGGTACCTTCAACCGTCTTGCCAACTCAGCCGCACCATACAAAACCAGCGCTGGTTCCGGTGTCCCGAACGTGGGAGCGCCTGACTGCATCGAGATCGAACTTGCGAACGTGCCGAACACGACGGGCACCCCTGGCCTGACCAGTTGTGTGTAAGCCATACCAGCCATGGCTTCAGCAAGAAGCTGAATCAAAGTACCGGCCACAGTTACCGGCGACATCGCGCCCGCAAGAATGAAAGGCGATATTACCGTCGCCTGGTTGCTTTCAGCATAGACCTTTGCAGCCCCCAGCATGGTGGCGTCAAAAGTCATGGGCGAGTTGGCATTAATCAAACTTGTGATCACGGTGTTTTGATCAACAAAATCTTCGCCAAAAACAATCCGCGCCATTTCCACCGTATCCTGGGCACGTTCCGGGTGCGTGACAGAACCCATGAAGGGCTTGTCAGAATATTTGATATGGCTGTAGATCATATCAAAGTGACGCTTGTTAACGGGCAAATCTACGGGTTCACAAACCGTTCCGCCCGAATGATGCAAGCTCGGGCTCATGTAGGTCAGCTTGACAAAATTTTTGAAGTCTTCGATCGTCGCGTAACGCCTGCCCTGGTCAAGATCTCTGACAAAGGGCGATCCATAAGCGGGCGCCAGCACTGTCCTGTCGCCTCCAATAATCGTTGTTCGAGCAGGGTTGCGGGCATGCTGTGTGAATTCGGCGGGGGCAGTAGCCTGAATCAGGCTGCGGCACAGTCCACGGGGGAACCTGACCCTCTCACCATCCACATCGGCACCCGCATCTCTCCAGAGTGCCAACGCGTCAGGAGCATCACGAAACTCAATCCCTATTTCTTCAAGCACGGTATCCGCATTGTGCTCAATCAACTCCAGCGCTTCTTCGTTCAATACACCGGAATAGGGAATCTGACGACTGATATAAGTCGCGGTTTCAACAGCCACAGAAGAACGCCTGGCTGCGATTCTACCCGCACGTCCACCGGTTCTTCGATTTGTTGGTCTACCCATTCCTGTTCCCGTCTGTTTGAAATTACAGGGTTGATACCCCTGATGGAGTAAACAAAATTTTGATCCACTACCTCTGGGTATGCTTGCAAATAAACGACAATGTGAAGCTCGGAAACGACAGCGCAAATCAGGCAGGTGTCAACATGTTCTGACCCAAGAGGTCTTCGTAGTAGCCAGATTGCCTATTTACACCAACGACTGCATTTTTCATCAGGTAAGCAACGGTCATCGGACCCACTCCACCTGGCACCGGCGTGATCCAATCTGCGACTTCGGCACAGCTTTCAAAATCCGCGTCGCCAACCACTTTTGTTTTCCCGTCGGGGTCAGATACCTGGTTGATGCCGATATCGATAATGATGGATCCAGGCTTGATCATGTCACCGGTAATAAGTCCTGGCTGACCCACTGCTACAAAGACAACGTCCGCCCTTAGTGAATGGTTAGCAACTGATCGTGTCATGTGATGACAAACGGTGACCGTTGCCCCTTCCGCCATCAACAAAAAGGCGATCGGCTTGCCAACTATCTCCGAATGTCCTACGACACAAACTTCGAGTCCTTCCAGCTCAACGCCGGTAGATTTCAGCAGATGAACAGCAGCCATCGCAGTACACGGGCCCATCTCCGGCGAACCGTAAACTATTTTACCAATTGATGACGGATGCATCCCCTCGACGTCTTTAAACGGGTGGATAGTTTCTTGCAGGCTCCGGATGGAGATATGATCCGGCACCGGTCGCTGAATTATGATGCCGGTAACCCGAGGATCGACATTCATCGTCGCAATGGCAGCCCGGAGTTCTGCTTCGCTGACAGATGATGCGAACTGACGCTCCTCAAATTCGATTCCTATTCTCGCGGCGAATCGTTTTTGGTTGCGGACATAGAGCTTAACTTCGTCCACGTCTCCCACGGTGACCGACGCAAGGCTCGGTTGCCAGCCCCTGGCCCGGATGGAATCCACCTCTTCTTTCAGAACGGACAACATCTTATCGGCTGCATCGCGGCCATTGATCACTTTGTGTCCAAACTTCATTTCACTGCCGCTCCAGAGCAAACAAAAACACATTATGTGCCCCAGAAGGTAAATCACTGGCCACCGAACCAACCCGATACCGACATCTGCCGCACCGAAAACGACTACGACAAACCAATCAGCTTTGTAACCGCAGTGGCATAGCGCCAAAACGATTAATCAATATCAACCAGGCTTGCACCGGCACCGGACAATCGGGACTCTTTAGAGGATTTGCTCAAAGCCTGTTGGGTAAAGCGCCAAAGCGAATGCCAGTCGGCTTCGGATAGCTCGACACCGAGCTCACGTGTGGTGATGCGGTTTTGCCTAATAGATTCAGCAGAGATTAACTCCGGCGGTTCCACTGCCCAGCGATATGATAAATCAACCGCTGTTTCGACGTGAAGTGTTTCCAGGCCGCCACCCAGAATAGAACTCAGTCCCGATTCCCCCACAACAAGCACGCATTCCGAACCGCGACTTTGCCACCCAAGCTTCACCGGCGGGGAAATGGGTGAGTGACAAAGATAGCCCACCAGCAAAACCGGGTTATCAAGAACGGCGTTAGGGGGCAGTACCGTTTCTCCGGTTACCAGACTATCCGACAAGACAGGACCCGCTTCAATCACAGATAGCGTGGCTGAATCTCTCATATTTCCCCAACGATGATGCATGTCTAGTTGCCCCAGCGCAGAGACGATATTCTTAAGGGGATCAATACCCGCTGCCGCAAGTCCCATAGCTGCCTTTGCCAGGTCATCTGCAAGACCAACGGGCACGTTCCGACCAAGCGCCGCCCATCGCACCGCAAACTTCAGTTCATTGCGTGAAAACTTCATTCTATTTGCCCCGGCTTGCAGGTAAATGTCCACTGATCCGCCCAGTGTGTGTTCAACTCATCGGGAAACGGTGCTCCTTGATACATGTTGACACGAGTCCATAGGTCAGATTTGGGGTCAAACTTGCTGACCCCAAAAAACGCAAGTTTGAATCGAAGAATATCAATAGGTCGAAACCTGGCGGCGATGACATTGTCTGCCACCTCCCCATAGGGATGGGCCTCCGCATTTTGAATGCGACGGATCGTATGGCGAAATCTCGGATGCAGTGCACAGAATTGAAGAACACTCTGTCCAAGATCTGACATCTGTAGTGCCTCCCGTAACCGTGCAATATCCCAGCCAACGGTGAGAGGCATTTCTGTTTCACTATCCGTGACACCATCATTAGCACGAGGACCGAGTCGCGGTTCGAGCTTTTCCTCAGAGTAGACCCATTGTCGATCGGTTTCCTCACGGTCCTGGAAGTCTATTTTATTTACCCAACCATAGTGCCTGTCGATCAAAGTATTCAATTGTGTCAGGCGCATCGCTGGCTCCCATACGTCCTCCTCGGAAGCGGCATTGAACCTCTCTCCCATATTATCAACCAGCTCACCAAAAGGTTCGATCAGCAGGCTGACGACCAGCTCCTGAGCTTCCAGACCGAGATGCTGTGACGCCCAGCGGAAGATCGCGTCAACCGGTAACGCCACGTCGAAACGGTCGCTGGCGGCCAGGTGGTATGCCAACGCGGCCAGATCCACACCCAGTTTTTCAATCCTTGTTGACTGTACTTCGTCATCGACCTGCCATTCGCTCACTTGTACCCGACACTTTGCGAGCACACTGTTGAGCGTTTCTACCTGAGCCACCGATACACTATCCACCCCACGCACAGCGGCCAGGGCATGCTCTTTTGCTGAAACCCATTGATGTACCAGCACCTGGTGATTCATCAGAAAAGGCGCCATGCCAAGCCCTGTTGCATTGCCAATACCAAGAAATCGTCGAATCGGGAGCGCCAGTTTCACCGCTTTTACATCGCCCTTCTGTCTGGCCATATGTTCAACCAGGTCTAGAGAAAACAACCTGATCAGGTAAACGGCCAGCATCTCTGCCTGGAAGGCACTACCAAGGTCCGCTCGGTCGGCGATCTTTTCCCAGTCCGCACAGCCAAATTTCCCGCCGCCATAGACTGCCGTAGTTCGCATCAGGTACCCAACGTCTGCAATCATCTCGATGTCAGGCTGCCGCCCCTCTGACAGACTGTTCGCGACATGATTAAAAAGCCGTTCGCTGATATTTGCTCGTGCTAATACCAGTTCACTGGCGCTAAACCGCCCCGCTTCCTGCAGGGGTGTATTCCCCCGCAGCCGCTCAATATCTTTATCCAGCGGGATTCCGTCAAAAAGGTTGAAAGTGGCATCCCATTCATGGGCTATGACGCGGTCACTGCGTTTCATTGGGTCCAGAGGATGCGAAAACGCGAGGAGGCTGTAGTGACGACTACCGGTAAAAACTGAATAGATAACCCGCCCGCGACCTTCGCGGTCCAGTTCTATGTCCGGCTTCGAAAACTCCCAGTTCTCGATCGCCATACGACGCGTCAGACTACGCATGAAACTAAGACGTGTCTGAAAAGCTGATCCCATTCGCTCAAGACGCATGACCTCGTCAGGCCGTCGCAACAGCGTATCTGGCACGAGCTTTTTCAAGTAGGTGCCATCCACAATACTTCCCAGGCACCTTTTCGGTGTACCCAATGCTCAAGCCTGATTGATTCTGCTCCTGACATGGTTCAAAGCTCAGGACCAAATGAGCGTTCAAAAAATTGGTACCAGTTGCCATGGCAGATCTTCGCAACTTCTGCCTCATCAAAACCGACTTCAGCAAGGCCCTGGGCAATCCCGGGATAGCCAGTTGAATTTTCAAACCATGCCGGTTGCGGGGGGAATCCAGCATGGTCAGCAGAACCCTCGCCATAGTCAATTTCCTTGGTCCAGCGTCCATTGCGCATCCATTCGACCACACTGTCGGGCTGGTCCTGGCAAAGATCACTGCCAAAACCAACATGGTCAACACCGATCAATTCCACCGTACGAGCAATCATCTGACAAAAACCTTTAAGCGTGCAGGAAGACCCATTATCTAAATGATGCGGATACATGGAAAAACCAAGCATACCGCCGCGCTCAGCCAGTGCTTTTAAGACCACCTCAGATTTGTTACGCAGCGCCGCGTGCCAGAAATCGGGATTGGCATGCGAGATCGTAATTGGACGCTCAGACAGGTCTATCGCTTCAAGGGTTGAGCGCTCTGCAGAATGGCTCATATCAATCACAAACCCTATCCGGTTCATTTCCTTAATGACCTGCCTGCCCATTCTGGTAATGCCGGGGTCATCACTTTCATAGCAGCCAGTCGCAAGCAGGCTTTGATTGTTATAGGAAAGCTGCATGAATCGCGCACCAAGCTGATAACAGATCTCAACCAGAGAAATGTCGTCCTCGATTGGCGATGGGTTCTGGAATCCAAAGAAAATGGCCGTGCGCTGACTCTCACGGGCCAGATCAATATCCGCAGCACAAGTGCCAGGTATGACGAGATCGCTGAACTTTTCAAAGTAGTCATTCCACTTTGAAAAGTTCGCGACGACTTCCCGAAAGTTTTCATGATAGGCGATCGTTACGTGCACAGCGGCAAGACCGGCGTCATTCATTTCCTTGAATATTTTTTCAGACCAGTTGCTGTACTGCAGGCCATCGACAAAATGCATGCTCAATCCTCTTGGTACTTCACACAATCTTACGCGCTTACCTTGAAAAAGCCTTGTCACATTGCGACACCCGACGGCATATCTATGCCTTTTACCGCCACCCACTTCTTGCACCAACAAGCCGACTTATCTTTACAGGTTCCCGGCCGACGAAATGCCAACGATTTCAATAGTGACACCTTCATCAATACCATGACGAAGGAAAACGGCAGAGCTGCAGAGCTGCAGAACTGCAGAACTGCAGAATACAAGCCGCTGTCGGATCAGGTGATGACAAGTTCGTTGCGATCACTCACAAGCTGGAAGAGTTTGCCTATTTTGTTCATGGGAGCTTTAGCATCATCTCAATACTCATTGAATTGATCGACTCCCCGAGGGCGTCATACAAATATTGACTCGACGTAATATCTGCGCACAGGTGAAAGATTCCTTCCGATTGAATCAAGATCACGCTTATGCCGAACATCAGAGTCTGTGCGACATCACCATCCAAGAATGAACGAGGGCGAAGATCAATACTACAGACCGCCTGAAGCAATTCGCGACTGTGCGCTCCACTTACAACCAGCCAGGCGTGACTGTCAGCACGGGGCAACGAATAATTGCTGTCTGCCCCATCTGGATGAGATCCCAGGTAATTAGAACTTCCCAGGAACAGAAACTCACCAACAGACAGGCGTGCCAGTAACGTACCATCCTTTTGAACCTGCGCACGGTTTGGTTTATCGGGTACCAGCATTGACAGCGATTCGAGCCAGCTCGCAGCGGTCCTCCCGCGTATACCGCATCGATCTGAAAGGGTGCGGTCAACGATGACGACACCATTTTCCAGGTCACTGCGGGATCCACTGATCAGGCTGGTTCGCTCAGCGAGCGTCTCTTCTATCACAGCCACAGAAATATCCGGAACTCGCTGCCGCTCAGTCTGTGGATCATAAAAAGGCAGTTCGCAGAGGGTTGCCTGCAAGCCGTGACCGTGATCAACCCTGATGGTAATCGTATCACCCTCTGCACTTGTCGCAGGGACGTACGCAAGACCCACTATTTTGTCGAGAGTCGGGGAATAGGCAGCTGAGGTTACACGCCCGGCCATCCGGTCGCCCTCCAACACAAGGTGGGATTCCTGCGGTACATCCATGCGATTCGCTGACTCAACAGTGAACCCTGCAAGTCTTCTCGTCATCCGGGTTGTGTCAATCTCGGCAGTGGTTCTGTCACCAATAAAAAATGGCTTTTTACGGGACACTGCCCACGACATCTCTAATTCGCGTAGGTGCGTCATCGCGTCTGTGTCCTGGCCGATGATAATGTGACCTTTCTCTAACCGGAGCAACCGCTGGGCCTCAACACCAAAAGGCGCAATATCGAATCTTGCTCCAACCGCGGCAAGCGCCTCCCACAGATGCCTCCCGAAGGTTTGAGGCACATGGATTTCGTAACCGAGTTCGCCGACGAAGCCGACTCGTAGCAGGCGTGCCGGGATACCAGCAACCTCGCCCTCACGGACACCCAAATACGGAAACGCATCCTCGTCAAGATCAGTTGTTGTGAGTCTAGCCAGCACTTCTTTGGATTTCGGGCCCGCGAGGTTTACGACGCAATAGGCACCCGTGACATTCGTAATATCGACATCAAGCTGCCACTGTACGTTCCATTTAAGCATCTGCCGGTAGACATTCTCGACACCAGTGGTTGTAGCCGTCACGTAAAAATGAGTTTCCGCCAGCCTGGCAGCAACACCATCGTCAATAACGACACCCGCTTCATTGCACATGAGTGCATACTTTGACTTGCCAATCGCCAGTCCTTTGAAGCCTCCCGTGTAGAGCCTGTTCAACAGCTCTGAGGCGTCGGGCCCCCTGATATCAATACCACCCAGCGTTGACAGGTCAATCATACCTACGTTTCGGCGAACACTAATGACTTCCCGCTCGATACAGGCAATGCGGTCTTCACCGGGCCGTGGGTAGCAGGCAGGACGATACCAGGTGCCCGCATGCAGAAACTGTGCTCCCAATTTCGAGTGCGCCTCATGCATCGATGACAATCGGGCAGGGAAAAAGACTTCTCCTGCACTGACCGCCAGGGGCTCCGCACGAAGCGGCGGCCTGGCTGTCGTGACACCCGTCTCATCAATAGTGGTTCGATTTGCAGCAGCGGTGATTTTTGCGGTCGCCAGAGCTGAATGCCGCCCCTGTGACGGTCCCATACCAACCGTCGAATAGCGTTTCACCAATTGCACATGTGTGAACCCATCGGCCACCGCATTTACGATGTCAACAATCTGCAGATCCTCATCCTGGTCGACAAATTCCTTGCCTTGGGGATGTGGAAAGATTGGCCATGAGTGGTTTGGATCAGGCGCCAGCTCGTCCAGGCCCCATTTTCCGGTGATGCTACCCGCTAGCTGGAACCCTGGGGGCAGACCATCGAGTGTGAAACAGTTATCTTCCTCATCAAAACGTAGCCGAGCTCCCGCCTGACAGGGAATCTGATACTGGGGCAGAAAACCTACCGATGAGCAAAGCAGGTCGCACTCTATTGTCTCCAGTGGCTCATACTGAGCCACATGGACTTCCCTCGATGTCTGCCCGCGAAGCTGGATCGCCGAAAGGTGCCCGCGGCGCGCGACGGCAGCATGGGGCTCGGCCCCTGTGATGATTCTCACACCCCGCTCAACCACACTTTCCATCAGTGCGGACCGGGTCCCGGATTTGACTGGCTCCGCTCTTAATTCAATGATCGCCGCTACCTCAATATCGGCATCGAGCAGATCGAGCGCCAGCCCATACGCTTCATCATTCCCGGCAATAATGACCGCTCGATGACCGGCTTTGACCCCATAAAGGTGCACCAGGCGTTGAACCCCACTTCCAAGCATAACGCCGGGGAGATCATTATTTCGAAACACAGCAGGCTGCTCAAGACTACCCGTCGCAAGAGTCACACCGGACGCGCGTATCCTGAAAAGATTATGTCCCTGCAGAATCGGGACATAATGATCCGCATACCAGCCATTACAATGTGCTGTCGTCATTACCTCTATATTATTGTTAGTCTCAATCTGCCCAATCAGTTCCTGGGCCAGACGACCTGCAACTACTCCTTCAGGATCAATTCTCGAGTAAAGCAGCGAGCCACCCAGAACCGGATCCTGCTCTACCAGCAACACTGACTTTCCATCGTTTGCGATATCAAGCGCTGCCCGCATGCCATGGTAGCCGCCTCCGACAACCAGATGATCCACATGCAGGTACCTTTTCGTGCGCGGCACGACCTTTTGCTTCGAAGGATTGATCCGCCCGAGCCCTGCACTGCGACGAAAAAATTTCGCCCAGAGCTCCCAAATACCTTTCGGTCGATAAAATGCTTTGTAATAAAAACCAACAGGCAGAAATCGCGCCAGCAATCCGATTGCGGCTCCCAGATCATGTCCGAGCGAACCAAGATGATTCTGCGATGTGACTTCCATGGCCTGACACAGAATTTCAGTATCAGCGAAGCAGTTCGCCCGGTGATCAATCGTCACTAGCGTGGCCGCATCGTCTCCGGCAAAGGTCAGCCCCAGTCTGGGTCGGTGATATTTAAAGGAACGACTCATCAGTTGAACATCAGCAGCCAACAGGGCGCTCGCCACCGTATCCCCTTCAAAGCCGTTCAACCTCGTGCCGTTGAAGCTAAAGAAGACCCGAGTGTCCCGCTTAATACGCGTGCCAAAAGGTGCTGAAAGTCGCATTGTCATCTCTCGACAGGATCTATAGAAAATGGATATGTGCTGATTACTTCATCTGTCACCGTGTCACGATCCGCCAGAAACCAGAACGAACTCGGTGTGTGGCACCACCATTCGGTTACGACACCAGCCGAGTTCGTGTCAAAGAACACATGTTCAGCCCAGGCTTTTCGATCTGCGTGCTTGCGATCAGGCTCGACATGATATTCACCACCGTAGATGAACTCATCGATATTGCGAATACCATTAAGCGGGCAAAGAAGTGTTTTCATACCATAGGAACCTCTAGTGACTCGCCGCCGTGGCGCCGGCTTCGTTAACCTGTTCGAATCGGTAGAATCGATCCAGTGAAAAAGGCGCTATCAGTTCCGGAACCCGATCGGTGGCCACCAGTTCTGCCATCGTCATACCCGAGATAGGTGTTGCCTTGAAGCCCCAGGTACCCCACCCCGCATCCAGGTAATAGTTCTGCACGGGACTTTCACCCATGATCGGGCTGTAGTCTGGTGTCATATCAGTGATGCCTGCCCACTGACGCATCACCCGCGCTTCTCTTAGAAACGGAAACAATTCGAGAACCGCCGCGGAAAGTGTTTCCCGCATGGGTAGCGTTGCACGAGTGTTGTACAAGGGATATGGATCGGATCCACCGCCGATAACAAATTCGCCTCGAGATGTCTGATGGATGTAAACGTGGTGATGAGGCGAGCTGATATGAGGTTCGAGCAGCGGCTTGTAAGGTTGCGTCACCATGGCCTGCAACGGGAATGTATGAATGGGTAGCTTGATACCGGCCATATTCCCCACAACCGAACTTGAACCGGCAACTGCCTGTATGACTTTTCCGCAGCTAATGTTACCTCGCGTGGTTCTAACGCCAGTAACCTTGCCATGATCAATGTCTATCCCCGTTGCTTCAGTCAACTGATGGAATTCAACACCCTGAGCAGCCGCCTCTTTAGCATATCCCCAAACCACGGCATCATGGCGCGCTGTGCCTCCATCCGCATGCCACAGACCGGCTAAAATCGGATATCGGGCAGCAGTGTCCATTCGAAGATGCGGCACCATCTGCGCTATTTCGTCGTTGAACATCAGCTCGGAGCGAACACCCAAGTGTTGATTAACCTCAGCTCGCCAACGCAGGTTGCGCACCGCAGCATCACTGTGCGCAAGAGTGAGCTGCCCCCGCTGTTCAAACATGATGTTCAGGCCCAACTCATTGGATAAACTTTTGTACAGTTCAAGAGAGGCTTTATAAAAAGCAACACCTTCCTCGGTCAGGTAGTTGGATCTAAGTACGGCGGTGTTGCGCGCCGTGTTACCACCACCTAGATAACCTTTATCAAGCACCGCAACGTTGGTAATCCCGTACTCTTTCGCGAGATAGTATGCACACGCGGCGCCATGACCACCCGCACCTATGACCACCACATCGTAGGACTGTTTAAGAGCCCGAGACTCCCCGAACAGGTTCTTTCCCGGGTAAGTTCTGGCTAGTCCGTATTTAAGTAATCCAAAAGGCACTGGTCACTCTCCCGTCTTGTTCTACAGACTCGTTTCTTTGATGTGCATTTCCCTTAGATGCATTTCCCATGCGGTTTTTGGTCCATACCACAAGGAGACATGCAAACCAGGATTGCCGCAACAAAGGTAAGCAGCAACAAACCCTGCCAGTAAGCACCGAAGTAGGTGGTTGCGATCGAAAAACCTGCATTAACAATTGCTGAAAGCAAATCGATATCAACTATCGCAAGGCCAACAAACGCGACGATGAAACCGCCACTCGTCATAAAAACTGGCCAGTCTATCTCCGGTGCACTGGGACTGGTTTCGGCACTCATCAGGACATGAAAGCGCGACACTGTTCGTGTAATGCCTGGGGGATCTTGACCCCCTCCAGTGCTATCACCTCGCGCCGCTCCTGTCTTCGAGTTCCCGGCAGATGTGAACCATCCATACCACCCAGCCGGTTGATGAATGACTCTGAATGGTCCTGCCAGTGTTCCGAGTCGCCGAATCTCGCAGGATCCATAGCCAGCATCAGTTCACCGCCAGCTGGCGGTCCACCATCATTGTTGTCATTTTTCTCGGCTTCAAAACTGAAGTCCTGACCGGAAAGACCGGCGACAAGTAATTCGATCATCATCGCCATGTTCGAACCTTTATAGCCGCCGAACGGTAACAGCGCACCACCGTCCAGAATCCGCCCGGGATCAGTTGTGTCATTACCGTCGGAGTCTATGCCAGTACCCGAAGGAACTGTTTGCCCCTCACGGGCTGCAATCATGACCTCTCCTTTGGCCATGGACGAAGACGCCTGGTCAAAAATCAGAGGCGGTTCGTCTCCACGGGGCCAGCCAAAACACATGGGATTGGTTCCGTACAGCGCCTCGCTCGCGCCAGCAGGTACAACCGCCGGTTTGTAGGTCGTAAACGCCATGGCTACCAGCCCCTCTTTTACGACAGGTTCGACTTCAGTCCACAGCGCCGCAAAGTGATGTACGTTGACCAGGACCAGTGCAGCGATACCGTTACCTCTTGCGGCGTCTATCAGCGCAGACCGGCTTCTCTGCAGAGCCAGCGGCGCGTAACCACCATTCCCATTAGCCTGGATCACACTGCCGGATAAGCGGCGAATTTCAGGAACAGCAGTACCGTTAACTTTGCCGCTCTTCAGCGAAGCAACATAACCGGGTAATCGGAACAATCCGTGCGAAGAGCAACCATCTCTTTCAGCAGCATGAATGGTTTCTGCAACCGCCGTGGCATTTTCTTCATCGCAGCCACTAGCCAGCAGGCAATTGGTCGCGAGTTGATGGACTTCTTTGAGTGAGAGCGTGATATCTGACATAAAAGAACCCTGCGGCAAAAAGCCAGCGATTTAGTTGACAAAGTAGGTAAATAAATACGGCATTAACAACCCGGTACCGACATCCTCTGCACCGAAAATGACCTTGACCACCTTCGCACTAAAAGACTTATTTTTCACTGATTAATAAAACACTAAAATCAGACAAGGCGTGTGCCTTGTCGTGCCTGGGGAAATGCAGATGTCCAAACTACCGGGCTACCCCTGATAATATGCCCTGAAACGAAACTCCATTGCCGACGCGCGCCAAACTCTTCCTGAAACGCGCGCGGAAGCTTCTCATACACCAGACATGTCCTTATGATGGATGACATGAACAATCCAGCTCACATTATCGAACCGTACAAGGACCAGACTGGAGGCACGATATCCGCACTTCGCGCACTTGTGCTGGCTCAGGGCTATATCAGGGATGTCGATCAACACGCCGTCGCAGAGCTCTTCAACATCAGCCAGGCAGAAGTTCGAGGTATCGTCAGCTTCTATTCCGACCTGCGTACAAATCCGCCTGCGAACAAAATTATTCAGGTCTGCCAGGCTGAGGCCTGTCAGGCCACTGGCTGCAGACCCTTGACCGCTACTCTGGAGAACCGGCTTGACATCGCTATGGGCGAATCCACTCCGGACAACGAGTTTGCATTGGAAAGTGTCTACTGCCTTGGGCACTGTGCAAATGGTCCGACCGCCATGATAGATGACACCGTCTACACAAACCTGAGCAGTGCTGATGCGGACTCTTTGATTAACGGCAAACCTGATACAGCACCAACCGAAATCGTCGAGACAGATAATCGATTGATCTTCAATCGTTGTGGTCGGGTCGACCCGCTCGATTTCGATGCCTATCGTGCAGATGGAGGATTCTCCACTGCCCCAACTTCATCTGAGTCTGTTCTTGCTGAAATTCGCAGTTCCGGACTGCGTGGCCGAGGTGGGGCAGGATTCCCCGCACATATAAAGTGGCAGACCGTTGCCGATCAACCCAAGAATCAGAAGTACATCGTTTGTAATGCAGACGAAGGTGACTCCGGCACCTTTGCCGATCGTCTTATCATGGAGGGCGATCCCTTCCTTTTGATCGAAGGTATGGCCGTTGCTGCAGGTGCAGTAGGCGCGTCAAAAGGGTTCATCTATCTCCGTTCAGAATATCCTGAAGCTGCCGGCATTCTTACCGAAGCCCTCCAGATTGCTCGACGCGAGGGAGCGCTGAACGAAATCTTCGATATAGAGCTTTTTATTGGCGCCGGTGCTTATATATGCGGCGAGGAAACTTCTCTCCTGGAGAGCCTTGAGGGTAAGCGCGGCATCATTCGTGCCAAACCACCCCTACCTGCCATCGAGGGTCTCTTTGGCAAACCAACACTGGTTCACAACGTCATTACTCTGTGTTCTGTTCCCTGGATCATCAAAAATGGTGGTGAAGCCTACCGGCGATTTGGGGTCGGCGATTCTACCGGCACCATGCCATTCCAGCTGTCAGGCAATGTGAAGCGCGGCGGACTCGTTGAACTACCTTTTGGCATGCCGTTGGGTGAATTTATAGATGCCTATGGCGGGGGCACCCGTTCAGGGCGTCCGGTGAAGGCCGTGCAGGTCGGTGGCCCGCTCGGTGCCTATCTATCACGTGAACAACTGGGCACGCCGCTTACCTATGAAGCCATGGCAGCCATTGGTGCAGGAATCGGCCATGGCGGTATTGTCGTTTTCGATGACACAGTCGACCTGATCGAGCAGGCAAGGTATGCCTTCGCTTTCTGTGAGCATGAATCCTGCGGCAAATGCACACCCTGTCGTATTGGCTCTGTCAGAGGACGAGAGCTCATGGAAGATATTCAGCAAAGCGGCTGTACAAAGGAAAAGCTAATCCTTGTGAAAGATCTCTGCGAGGTGATGGAAAAGACCAGTCTTTGCCAGATGGGCGGAATGACGCCTATTCCCGTAGAATCAGCAATACGCCACTTCCCCGGCGATTTCGGACTGGAGCAATAGCATGAGACTCGCTGATCAAGATCTGGGTACAAAGCAAGTCAACAACACCAGGATAGTCACGCTTGAAATAAACGGCGAGACTGTCAGCGCCCCCGCAGGCACCTCGATAATGCGGGCTGCCGAAGAAGCAGGAATCCCGATCCCCAAATTGTGCGCGACGGACTCTCTCGATGCTTTCGGTTCGTGCCGCATGTGTCTCGTTCAAATCGATGGAAAACCGGGGTTTGTGTCCTCCTGTACGCAACCAGTACAGCAAGATCTTCGCGTCGTGACCCAAAACGACGACATTGCCCGACTGCGTCGCGGTGTGATGGAACTTTATATCTCAGATCATCCACTCGACTGCCTGACCTGTGCAGCTAACGGCGACTGCGAACTGCAGGACGTGGCTGGCCAGGTTGGTCTTCGCGATGTGCGGTACGCGGGTGGCAGCAATCATGCCAACGACCCAATCGATAAGTCGAACCCCTATTTTAACTACGACCCCAGTAAGTGCATCGTTTGTTCCAGGTGCGTACGCGCCTGCGAAGAAGTTCAGGGTACTTTCGCACTCACCATTGACGGTCGTGGGTTCGCTTCCAGGGTCGCAACCGGCGCAGAGGACTTTTTCGCCAGTGAATGTGTTTCCTGCGGCGCCTGTGTACAGGCGTGCCCAACAGCTACTCTGATGGAAAAATCGGTGATTGATCATGGCGTGCCTGATCGCAGTATCGTCACCACCTGCGCTTACTGCGGAGTGGGTTGTTCCTTCAAAGCAGAAATGAAAGGAGAACAGGTTGTCCGCATGATGCCCTGGAAAGACGGCAAGGCGAATCATGGCCATTCCTGCGTTAAGGGACGCTTCGCCTGGGGTTACGCCAATCACCAGGACAGGATCACCGAACCGATGATCCGCAACGGCATCACAGATCAGTGGCAAACCGTCTCCTGGGATGAAGCGATCCAATTCGCAGCAAATCGCCTGAGCAGGATTCAGGAAGAGCATGGTCGATTCAGCATCGGCGGAATCACCTCTTCCCGGTGCACCAATGAAGAAGTATGGGTTGTCCAGAAAATGATTCGCGCCGCCTTCAACAACAACAATGTCGACACCTGTGCCCGAGTCTGTCATTCACCGACAGGCTACGGTCTCAAGCAGACCTTTGGCACCTCGGCGGGAACCCAGCATTTTGATTCGGTCACTGAAGCCGACGTGATCATGATCATCGGTGCCAATCCGACGGACGCGCATCCAGTGTTTGCCTCTCAGATCAAACGACGAGTCCGCGAAGGTGCGAAACTCATCGTTATTGACCCTCGCCAGATTGATCTGGTGAGGTCCGCACACATCGAGGCAAGCCACCACCTGCCACTGCTCCCTGGCACCAATGTCCCTATGATGAACGCCTTCGCGCACGTCCTTGTGACTGAAGGTCTGCTGGACGAGAGCTTCGTGCAGGAACGCTGTGATCTCGAATCTTTCAATGCCTGGCGCGAGTTCGCAGCCCAGGAAGAGAATTCACCCTTTGCTGTTGCGAAAATAACGGGCGTTCCTGAAGAAGAAATACGCCTGGCAGCGCACCTTTTTGCAACTGCGGGTAATGGCGCGATTTACTACGGTCTTGGTGTTACCGAACACAGCCAGGGTTCAACCATGGTCATGGCAATGGCTAACCTCGCCATGGCAACCGGTAACATTGGTCGCATGGGTGTAGGCGTTAACCCTCTCAGAGGGCAGAATAATGTCCAGGGTTCCTGCGACATGGGTTCATTCCCCCATGAACTACCCGGCTATCGTTCAGTCACTGACGATGCAGCACGCGGTGAATTTGACCGCCACTGGGGCGTACCCCTTCACAATGAACCAGGTCTTCGCATCCCGAACATGTTGGATGAAGCCTGCGCAGGCACGTTCAAAGGGCTATACATTCAGGGCGAGGATATCGCCCAGTCAGACCCCAACACACTGCATGTCGAAGCTGCTCTCACCAGCATGGAATGTGTGATCGTCCAGGACCTTTTCCTTAACGAAACCGCAAAGTTCGCCCATGTATTTTTACCGGGGACCTCTTTCCTTGAGAAAGACGGTACCTTTATCAATGCAGAACGGCGCATCAACCGGGTCAGACCCGTGATGAAGACACAGACTGGCATGGCTGAGTGGGAAGTTACCCAGGCCCTCGCAAACGCCATGGGCTATGACATGAACTACTCCACATCCGCTGAAATCATGGACGAAATCGCTGAGCTCACGCCATCGTTTACCGGAGTGTCATTTGATTTTCTGGATGAGCATGGCAGTGTTCAGTGGCCCTGCAACGCCGGCGCACCAGAGGGTACGCCGATCATGCATGTCGACGGCTTTGTGCGCGGCAAGGGGCTTTTTATACTTACCGATTATCAACCAACCAGCGAAACAGCCAACCGAAAGTTCCCGCTGCTTCTGACAACCGGGAGGATACTCAGCCAGTACAACGTCGGCGCCCAGACCCGACGAACTGAAAATGTTCGCTGGCTTGAAGAAGATGTTCTGGAGATCCACCCTGCCGACGCGGAAATGCGCGGCATAAGAAACGGTGACTGGGTATCCATCAAAAGCCGCATCGGAGAAATTACCTTGCGTGCGGATATCAGCGAACGGGTAGCCGTTGGTGTTGTTTACACGACATTCCATCACCCAATGACAGGCACCAATGTCGTCACGACGGAACTCAGCGACTGGGCGACGGAGTGCCCGGAGTACAAGGTGACCGCAGTTGAGATCAGCCCCGCAAATCATCGTTCGGCGTGGCAGGAGAAGTTCATCTCTCGCAGAGATCAGCAGATAGATCTGCTACCGGTGGAATGAACACCGACAAAGGTTTCGTCGCTCGCGAATCCCAACCCAGACAGGAAACACTGGCGATCACCCGTGTATCCTCGACGGGATCAGTACTCGATAGTGATGCCATCACCATTGAGGAGCCTCTGGAAATCAGGTTAACAGCCCCCGGGCTGGATGAATTTCCGCTCTCGATCACCATGCGTACACCAGGCAACGATAATGAACTGGCCCTGGGGTTTCTTTATACAGAAGGGATCATACGTTCCCGGGATGAGCTGGTAACTGTCGAACACTGCAGACCGCCATTAGGTGACGAAGGTATCCATAACAGTATACGAGTCGTACTTGGAGTCGGTAATACATTCGACCCTGCTCTGCTGGAGCGTCACTTTTACACGACATCGAGTTGCGGGGTCTGTGGCAAGACCAGCATCGAGGCCGTAATGAACAACAGCCAGATCAAAGTACCTCAATCATTGACGTTGACAGCAGAGCAGGTGCAACAACTTCCCATTCTATTGAGAGATCAGCAGTCGGAATTTTCGGCAACTGGCGGCATTCATGCCTCTGGACTTATCGGACCAACCGGAAATCTGCTGCGAGTCCGAGAGGACGTAGGACGACACAATGCCATGGATAAGCTGATCGGTAGCCTCCTACTCGACAACGATCTACCACTTGGCGCAAACGGTGTGGTACTGAGCGGCAGAGCCAGCTTTGAACTGGTCCAGAAAGCAGCCATTGCGGGCGCACAAATAATCGTTGCCATTGGACCTCCGTCGAGTCTTGCGGTCGAGCTGGCTGAACAAACGGGAATCACGCTTGCAGGTTTTGTGCGCAACAATCAGTTTAATCTCTACAGCCACCCACACCGGCTGGCGCCAGCATAGAGTCTGGCCCAAAGATGTGATGGCCCGCCGTAAAGCCCGCTCCTTTCCCGGACTGGCAATAGCATTTGAATGAATGATATATATAAATACCTACACGCCGTGAAAGTTGTTCACACCTGGCTTTTGCGGTTGACTAGAGCCCCCATCAAGCAAGAAACGAAACAGGAAATATAATTAGCATGGCGATCCTGATTGAGCACGAATTTAAATCCACTGCGATGGAACTGTGGGACATCGTCGGAACTCCCGATCGAATTGATTGGGTACCCGGTGTCACAGAATGTGTTTTCGATGGGGAAGTTCGCCGTCTTGGCATGCCCGGTGCGGGACAGATCGCAGAAAGAATACTCTTGCATAACAATGAGAGTATGCGGCTTGAGTACAGTTGTATCGAATCGAGCCCTCCTCTGGAACATCACCTGGCAATCATTCAGCTAAATTCTATCGCTAAAGGTCGCTGCATAATGCGCTGGGAGACGGAAGTGACCCCCGTCGAGATCGAACCCTTCATCAAGAAAAGCATGCAGGGGTGCCTAAAGAAGCTTGAAGAGCTATTACAGCCACAACCGCGTAATTGAAAAACCTTTAAACAGTTAAGATTATCAAGTAGTTTTCTTGCTGGTACGGTGACGATGTATTCAACCGAGGCTGATCTGGATCATGACTGACATTAATAGAACCCTATGGGGTATCGGAACGCCACGTACGCTTCGACCAATTTGGACGTTGATTGAACTTGGCCTTGCCTTCGAACACAGAAAGATCGCACCGCGCTCCCCGGGAATGGATAATCCTGAATTCCGCTCGCTTAACGAAAGGCAAAAGGTACCATTTTACAAAGACGATCGGGTGCAAATTGGTGAGAGTGCAGCGATCGTAAACTATCTGGCCGACCGTTACGGCAAAGATGTGTTACCCATGCCGGGACCAGGAACGCAAGAGCGAGCCACCCTAATGGATCACACGATGTATCTCATGACTGAGATCGATGCCCGCCTGTATACGACCCGTCTTCATGGCGAGCCCCCGAACGGCCTTTCCGCAACTTACGGATCAGCGCCCGTGGCCGTAGAGGCCGCAAAGGAATATGTAAGCAGGGGACTGCGTGAGGCTGCGCGATGGTTTGCTGATGGCCAGCAATTTGCCCAGGGAGCACACTTCGGGACCGTCGATATACTGCTTGTTTCATGCCTGGATTGGGCCTCGACGAGGCACATCGTGCTACCGACACTACTGGCAGATTACCGGCACACAATGACGTTAAGACCAGGCTACATTGAGGCCTCGGCACAAAACATTCCGGCCCGCGCAATCTAGTTTCGTCTCAGAAGCTCGACGCAACTTAACAACCTGGTCAGTGCACCAATTGACTAACATTAGATAGGTTGCCGCCCGCCATCAACCCGCAGAGCATTAATCTGGGGCAGCATTTAGAAAAGGGACCGCAAACCGATACTAAAAACTACGTCAGGAGCAGTATCCACAATCACGTCTTCGCTGACAGACAGATCCAATTGCACTTTTCGCCCCAGCTTGACGGAACCACCGAGAATAAGCTGGCCTGCAAAGCTGCCAAGCTCTTTCACTCCGGAGTCATAGAGGGCTGAATGAAAATCGAATTGTGCCTTAAGGCTGAAATTTGGGGAAAGTTTCCACGCCAGAGTACTTGAACCATAGACCGCGAGGTCTTCAACATCGCTTCCAACCAACTCTCCATTACCCATCGCGAGCGCCCCTACACTGCCGTGAAAACTTAGCGATTCATTTCCCAGAAATGCGCCTTCACTGAAATACAACCCCACATAGACGTCAGTTCCATCTGAACCGGTAAACTTGTCGGGGTCTCCGGTAGGCAGCTTGACACCGCCACGGACACTCCAGGTTCGATTCTCATACTCGCGCAATTTGTATCCCAAATTCAGGCGTACCTCTCCAATCCCGCTGACTGATTTATTCAGGCGCATCGTGTTCACGCCTGAGGTGTAGCTATAGTCAAGCTGGTTACGAGGACGATCATCGCGATTAGCCTGACTCAAGCCAAATAAATCATGAAAGCCTTCAATAAACGAATCCAATTGACCGGGTGCATGGCGAATATAAGGCGCGTCGATCCCAACCTCCCACCTGTCACCAAAGCCATACCTCAAAGACAGGTTAACTCTGTAGGTCTCACCATCAATCAGTATCGACTCAACGCCATCCGTGTTCTCTGTGAAATTGTTGGCGATGTCCGTCTGAACCTGCCATACCAGAGCCTTATTAGGCACCAGCTTTGCAGAACGCGCACTGGGCAGGCCATGTAATTGCACAAATGGACTAATATTTGAGGTAGTAAAGGGTGCAAATATCTCGGCTTTGACATTCATCGTAATCAGTACAGCAAGCAGAAAAATGCTCACTCTTCGCCTGTCGAGCCTTAATAATATGAACCTGAAAATATTGAATGGGTTGTCGATATCTGTCTTCATTGCTATTGATAGTAGTCGGGCTTCGACGCCGTTGGTAAACTCTAGCAAACTGAACTTCCCAACCGGCTGATTTGAAGCGCTCAATCGCTTCGATTCTATATGATTTGCGGCAGGGACGTTAGGCACATACAGTAGAAGCCGCAGATAGCGACCAGGCTGCGGCCTATTGCGATGCAACTCAACCTTCTTTTCTAAAGACTATGTTTTCTAAAGACTATGTTTTCTAAAGACTATGTTTTCTAAAGACTATGTTTTCTAAAGACTATGCCGTTGATTCCCACTGATATTAAATTGCCTGTTATCGAAATTCTCGAAGTGTTGAAGTCGGTACTCAAGCAACACCATGAGGCAATTCTACAGGCGCCACCCGGCGCAGGTAAAACCACCCTTGTTCCTCTGGCACTGGCAGAAGAGCCCTGGCTAAAGCAAAAGAAAATATTGATGCTGGAGCCACGCCGCATCGCAACCCGCGCAGCGGCGCACCGTATGGCGGATCTGCTTCAGGAACCTGTGGGCCAGACCGTCGGATATCGAATGCGACTTGACACCCGGGTTTCGTCTCACACCAAAATCGAAGTGATTACAGAAGGTATCCTCACCCGGATGCTTCAAGAGGACCCCTCCCTTGACGACGTGGGGCTGGTTATTTTTGATGAGTTTCATGAACGTAGCCTGGACGCAGACCTGGCGCTTGCGTTGTGTCTGAAAGGGCGATCTCTATTCAGGGAGGAAGATCCACTTAAAGTATTAATCATGTCGGCAACGCTCGACAGCCATAAGCTGGAACAACTCACCAGGGCACCCGTTGTCCGGAGCGAGGGGAAACAGTATCCGGTCGACCTGGTCTACGGTAAACCCAGCGAACCTCGAGACTCAATCAATGACAAGACTGTCGCGGCAACCTTAAAGGCACTGACTGACCACCCCGACAGCAGCATTTTGGTATTCCTTCCCGGCCAGGGCGAAATCAGGAGAGTGGCAGACTCGCTTACGACCGAGCTGCATAATAGAAAAATCAGCGGAGTTCACCTGCGACCTCTTTATGGCAATCTTTCCCTGGAAGCACAACAAGACGCCATCGCACCAGTCCCAAAACCCGGCGAAAGGAAAGTCGTACTGGCAACCAACATCGCAGAAACCAGCTTAACCATCGATGGCGTGGATATTGTCATCGACACGGGTCTAGCCAGGGAACCTGTCTTCGATCCAACAACGGGGATGACACGGCTTCACACACGCAAAATTTCCCAGGCATCTAGCACACAACGGATGGGCCGAGCCGGCAGACTGCGCCCCGGGAAATGTTATCGGCTCTGGTCAAAAAGCCAACAGGATCAGATGGCTCCTCATCCAACACCAGAGATATTAAGCGCCGACCTCACACCGGTAGCACTGCAACTTCTGAAATGGGGGATAAATGACCCGATGGAACTCGCCTGGCTGGATCCACCAGGAAGCGGCCCCTGGTTGCAGGCAGTATCGTTGCTGGTAAGGCTCGGCGCGATCGTAAAGGGAGCTAACGGACTGCAGCTAACCGACCACGGTACCCAAATGGCCGGCCTTGCGGTGCACCCTCGCCTCGCACATATGCTGATCTGTGGACAATCGATTGGCCATGCCGACACAGCCAGCCTCATTGCCAGCATCCTGTCAGATCGCGACCCATTGGGCCGGGACACTCCCGACATGAACGAGAGAATTGACATCCTGCAAGGAAAATCAAAATGTCCGAATCAACATCGTGGCTGGTTTCGCCGCACCCATCAGCTCGCCGAAATATTTTCCACGCAAATCAAACAACTCGTCACGGCCACAGCGACAAACCTGATTAACCCCGATCAGGTATCAGGCTATCTAATCTCCTGCGCCTACCCTGATCGGATTGCCAGACACCGACACGCTGGTGGCTTTCAATTATCGAATGGCCGGGGAGCAAGCATCCCGGGGAACCATGGCCTGGGACATTCCAGATGGCTAGCCGTCGCTGAGATCGGAGGAATTGCAAGATCAAAAGGCGACATGATTCGATCCGCCGCAACTTTAGATGAAACCCTATTCGAATCTTTACTCTCAGAGCAGGTTACTCACAACACTATTGTTGAGTGGGACAGTAAAACAAAACGTTTCATTGCCGAAGAAAGGCAACAAATTGGCGACCTCGTATTAAGCCGCAACAAGCTCTCAAAGGTTCCGGCTGAAGCCAAAAAAGAAGCGCTCATAAAACATGTTCAAACTTCAGGCCTGGAAACCCTACCGTTTACACCGGAGATTCGACAATGGCAGGCTCGCGTTGAACTCGTCCGAGCTAATGCGGGCTATAAAACCTGGCCTGACGTGTCCAGCGAACGTCTGCTGGCTTCCATGAATGATTGGCTTGGCCCCTATCTCGAACCCGTCAACCTGCTAAGTCATTTTAAGAAACTCGATTTAAAATCCATTCTTACAGCGCTACTGACCTGGGAGCAGAATCAACACCTAAATGCACTAGCTCCGCAGCGGTTGCAGGTGCCTTCCGGTTCGAGTTACTCGATTGATTACACAACTACGCCGCCGGTACTCGCAGTAAAGTTGCAGGAGATGTTTGGATGTGTTGATACACCAGCAGTCCTCAACGGCCAGATACCGCTCACGGTGCATCTGCTATCCCCCGCCGGCAGACCACTGCAGGTCACCCAGGACTTGGCCGGATTCTGGCAAACTTCCTACCAGGAGGTCAGAAAGGAAATGAAAGGGCGCTATCCAAAACATCCGTGGCCGGAAGACCCTCAAAACGCCGCACCAACAAGAAGAACAAAACCAAGGCAAGGGGGTTAGAATGACCATCCAAAATAATAACAAGAGCCAACCATGCTGACCCTCGGGCAAACCTACATCTTGCGCGTATCAAAACTGACTGATCAGGGCGCCTATATGGACGGGGAAAACCTGGGTGAAATCCTGTTGCCAACTAAACATTGTCCACCCGGCCTGGAGGTAGACAGTCACCTACCCGTTTTCCTTTATCAGGATTCTGAAACCCGACTCATCGTCACGACGCAAAACCCCAAGGTACAGGTTGGGGAATTCGCTTACCTGAAAGTGGTCGCGAACACAGATTACGGTACTTTTATGGACTGGGGTCTGGATAAAGACTTGCTGGCACCTTTTGGCGAGCAACACAGGCCAATGGAGGTGGACCGATCTTATCTGGTGTACGTCTATTTGAACAATGCTGATGGCAGAATCACCGCTTCGTCCAAAATAGAAAAGTTCATTGACGACCAAGCACCACACGACTTCGAACCGGCTCAACAGGTTGACCTTATCATTGCTAACAGCACCGATCTGGGATTTAAGGCCATTATCAATCACAGCCATTGGGGACTACTGTACAAAGATGAGGTAAACGAACGGCTTAGTTTTGGCCAATCAAGACGTGGCTTCATCAAATTTGTGCGACCCGATGGCAAGATTGACCTGGCCCTCAAGCAGGAACAAGAAACACGAGACCAACACACCATGACAGTTGTTAATTACCTCAAGGGGCACGATGGATTTGCAGCCGCTCATGACAAAACAGATCCTGCGAAAATCCAGGAGCTTTTCGGTATGAGTAAAAAATCCTTCAAAAAAGTCATCGGCGGGCTCTACAAACAGCGTATTATTAAGATTCAACCTGATGGCATTCGCCTCAACAATCAGGGCGTCAAACCAAAAACAAACGGGACTTAACCATTAACAACAACGACATTCTCCGCCGACTTCGCTATTCATTTGATTTTAACGATTCGAAAATGATCACCGTCTTCTCACAAGCTGACCTGGCAGTAAGCCGCAGCCAGGTCAGTAACTGGTTAAAAAAGGACGACGATCCCGAGCAGCAGCCATGCGATGACAGAATTTTGGCCTGCTATCTAAATGGCCTTATCAACGAGATGCGCGGCAAGAAAGATGGTCCCCAGCCGGAACCGGAAGACAAACTCAACAACAACATTATCTTCAAGAAACTCAAGATAGCGCTTAACCTGAAGGCTGAAGACATATTAAGAGTGATGGCACTTGTCGATTTTAAGATAAGCAAGCATGAACTCAGCGCGTTTTTCAGAAAGAAGGGGCACAAGCATTACAGAGAGTGCCAGGAACAAATCCTGAGAAATTTTCTTCATGGTATTCAGGTCGAATACCGAGACGTGACAGAAGAAGAAGGCCCACCAGCCTAGCTAAGCGAAAGACCTGCTCATCAAATCTATAGAGAAATTAGCGCGAGGTTCGTCAATATCAGATACAGCCCACTCGCCCAGATCGTACAGGCAAGAAGGTCGCAAACAAAAAACGTCCGCCAGGGCATCCCCGAAACCCCCGCAACAATCGGTGTCAGAGACCGTAGCAGTGGCACAAGCCTTCCGACGCATATCCCGATGGACGCTGATTTTTCTATCTGAGTTTGTATCTTGGCTCGTGTCTTTACCCTGTTTTTCAACCAAGTCATGTGCCAAACCCGGCCACCCATTAGACGACCGACAAAATACCCGCTGTGATCCCCTAACAGTGCGCCAGAAAAACCCAGCAACAAAATCGCAGAGAGCGAGGCTGAGTCTGATGTATAAAGCAGAGTGCTTGTAGACAGGAGGAAGACCCCGGAGACGAATAGCCCTATCCCTGGACAAGATTCGAGGAAGGCCAGCGTGGGCACGAGATATATCAAGTTTGCGGGTGGCGCAGATAGCCAGCCGTTAATCGTATCTAACACGCCCATCGCACCTATCTCAAAAATTCAGCGCGCGTTCTGTGGTCTTCCTTAAATTGTCCACCGAGTGCAGTGGTTTGCGTCGTGGAATTTGTGTCCATTACACCACGTGACTTCACGCAGTAATGGGTGGCATCTATCGTCACTGCGACATCATCGGTTTCAAGTAAAGTTTGCAGTGCAACGAGAATCTGCTGCGTCAGGCGCTCCTGAACCTGGGGCCGTTGCGCAAAGAACCGAACAATTCGGTTTATTTTGGACAAACCAATGATTTTGTTATTGGGGATGTAAGCGACTCTGGAGGCACCGTCGATCGTCACAAAGTGGTGTTCACAGGTACTGATCACGCTGATGTTGTCGACTTTCACCATTTCCTCGACGCCCATCTTATTGTCGATAACGGAAATCTTAGGAAAGTTGCTGTAGTCCAAACCTCCGAACAGCTCATCGACATACATTTTGGCAATTCGGTGGGGCGTTTCAGTCAGGCTGTCATCTCTCAAATCTAACCCTAGGGTTGTGACAATGTCCGTCATTGAGGATTTTACAAGACTATATTTTTCGTTGCGCGAGAGGCCGTTGTCTATCATCGGCGTTTCCAGGCCTCTTTCAACCAATGCCGCTTTGACCAGTTTTGCCTCCGGCGAGCAGTCCCCTGGCAAAAGATAAACACTCTTACCAAAACTTTCTACAGTAGCGCTCATGCTATTTCCTTTTCGTCTTGATACTTATGGATTTGTCTAGGTTTTACGCAAATACCAAGAAAAAAGATCAGCATGGAAAAATATAGTTGGCCGGCGATACCGTCCGCTATAGTAGGTTAACTTGGAGTGAAACTGAGGAACGGGTTCAGGACTCGCTTTATCCCCGTCAGCCTTATTGGTGCTTCCAGCACCGACAGGCAAATACATTCTTGGTTACGAGCGGCGAAAGGCCTATGGGTGTCTCCTGCTTCTCTTACAAGAAAATCCCCTGGCTGGTACACCCCGTCTTCATCTGAGAAGCTTCCAGTCAACACGACTGTGATTTCTTTACCAAGGTGGTCATGCTCTGGCGCTTTCCCCCCCGCATCAATTCGGTGCAACGCAAGCTCATATTTTTCTTCGCCGACACTTATCCGTGCGACTTTTAATGAAGGAGACAATCTCCGCCAATCAAGCTCCCCGTCAGGCAACAGTCGTTGCACGAACTCAGGTAGTTCGGCAGAAATAGTGTCACTGCACTGACGCTGCGGCTCATCCGAGGGATCTTCTTTCACCAATGAGTCCAAACTTGCAATGACCCTGTCGAACAATTCATCTGATACCGGAACGGCTTCGGCGGTAGTTAACAACTCGCCGCCAATCTCCCCCAGTGATTCCACCGAATCACTGCACTGCTTACAATATTGCAGGTGGGTTGTGACAGAAATACATGGCGCAACGGATAAAGATCCAGAAACATACTCAACCAGAAGATCCGATTCCGGATGTCTGTTAATCATTAGTTACTTCCCTCTAAAACACCCAGGTCTCCCAGTGGCGCTAATGCTAGTTTCATTTTATTCATGGCCAGTCGGATTCTTGATTTGACGGTGCCAAGTGGCAGGGCCAGCGTATTGGCCACCTGTTGCCCTGATTGGCCCTGAAAATACATCAGTTGCAGTACTTCCGCCTGCTCCACGGGTAGTTGACTCAGTTGTTCGGAAATCAGCTTTTTTGTCCTGATATGGGACAGAGAAGACAGCGGTGTTGGGTTTTCTCGCTCGTCATACAGGTCTTCTGCGTTAAGTAAATCAGGGTTTTGCCTGTTCTGCTTTCTGAGCCAATCTATTCGAGTATTTCGCGCTATCGTATAGATCCATGTACTCGCAGAAGCCTGTGAAGACGAGTAAGAAGCCGCTTTTCGCCAGACCTTTATCATCGTTTCCTGAACGAGTTCTTCCGCGTTCTCCGGGGTCACGCCCCCGCTCTTGATCAAAAACGCTTTCAGAAAAGGCGAGAAGTGCTTGAAAAGAGACTGGAAGGCGCCCCTGTCCTGGCTCCTACCGACTCTTTCAATGCATTCGTTCCAGTTTTCTGCTTCGGTAGCCAATGTTCGGCCTATTGTTCGTTTGAAATTCATGATAACGGGTACTTAGTGTCCTTAACAGATAATACGCAGGCCTTTGGAACATGGATCACCAAGGCGCTAACCGGTCGCGAGCAAAACCTTTCGCCGCTCTGGGAACTGGATCAACCCCCGGTCGTAGCCCAACTGAACAGCCATCTCAATAAGCAACTCGAGGTGCTCCCTCGGAAGATCGGGGTCCCGTGACATTATCCAAAGGTAATCTCGCTTCTTGCGCCCAATAATAGTGGTTTGATAATCGGGGTCGAGATAAACCACCCTGTAATCAGCTTTAATGGGCCAGATAAACTGCATTCCCCAAACTGCATTATTAGAGTCCGGCTGAATATACCCTGTCGCTTTGAGCTCTCTTTCAGCGCCATTTCTCGGGTTAATAAAGGAGAAACTGGTATCGACCGTACCGTCTTCATTCAATGTATAGCGCTCGATGGGGTTAATAGCGCCGCGTTCCGGGAATGTCGGGATATTGGCCAAGACGTGCCAGTCACCCATAAATTTATTGATGTCCACGTAGGATACTGTCTGCATTGGCTCTCTCGGTTGATGGGTGCAGCTTGCGACTAGCAGGGTGCTGATTACTATTAAGGTTTTGATCGTTATTGCGTTCATGCGCGGTTTTACGTGACGGGATAGGTTACGGATCAATCAGATGCGAATCCTACTCGGTGAATCTCGGTTGAAAGGACTGAAAGGACCCTCCAAATTTATACCGGTTCCTCGCCGATGCATTGCCACGTGACTAGCAAAGAAGCCCTCGTTAAACTAAAACAAAATTAACAGCTCGAGTAAAAACTGTGGAACTAGCACTTACGAAAGAAGAACTAGCCTTTCGGGAAGAAATTCGGTCATTGCTTAAAGACGAACTGACGCCGGAAATAATGGCAGGTAACAAAAACTCCACAACGTCGCTCGGGGACAATGATGCTGCGATGGCATGGCAGGCAATACTCCACAAGCGAGGATGGGCGGGCGTTGCCTGGCCAAAAGAATTTGGCGGGCCTGGCTGGACCTCCAATCAGCGCTACATCTTTAACAGCGAGTGCGAAAAAGCCGGTGCCCCCAAGTTAATTCCACTTGGTTTACGTATGCTGGCGCCAGTCATTTTTCGCTATGGCACCAAAGAACAACAAAACCATTACCTGCCAAAAATGCTTTCTGCAGAGCACTACTGGTGCCAAGGCTATTCCGAACCTGGCTCGGGCTCCGATCTTGCCAGCCTGAAGACGCGAGCCATAAAGGATGGCGATGAATACATCGTCAATGGGACAAAAATCTGGACCACTCATGCGCAGTATGCAGATCATATTTTTTGTCTGGTTCGAACGAACACTGACGTTAAGAAGCAAGCCGGTATCAGTTTCCTGCTGATAAAGATGGACAGCCCAGGCATTAGCGTCGAACCCATCATCACCCTCGCAGGTGATCACGAAGTCAATCAAGTATTCTTCGACAACGTTCGAGTGCCTATCAACAATCTGGTCGGACCCGAAAATGAAGGCTGGAATGTCGCCAAGTATCTCCTTGAGTTTGAACGCGGCGGTAGCTCAGTCTCCACACGACTGAAAGTAGACATGGCTGAACTAAACATTATGCTGCGCGACTTGCCAGAAGAACACGAACTAAGAAAGCGCACCGCCATAACGAATATCGAAGTTGCCGCGCTCTCTCAAATGGAAACGGACATGCAGGCCAAGGTTGCTTCAGGCAAAAATCCCGGCGCAGGGTCTTCACTGATGAAGATGATGGCAAGTTCTCTTGGCCAACAAATCGCCACCCTGCAGATGGAAGCAAAAGCCAATTACAGCATTCCCCATAACAATCGACTATTACTCGAGGGAAAAGAGACCATCGGCAGAGAACAGGACCAGACCGCCACTGCGGGTTACCTGAACGCACGAGCTTCGTCCATTTTTGGTGGGGCAAGAGAAGTTCAGAAAAACATCATCGCCAAGTCAGTACTCGGGCTATGAGGCCAACCCTTCATCGATGTGTCGCTGGATCATGATGTCATGCTGGTGTATATGCATATCCTGGTAGTTTGCGAACTGCACCAGATTATTACCTGAAGTTTTCAACCCCTCCTGCACGTATGGCAGGTTTTCCATATCCAGTTGATAAATTTCCATAATCGCGCTGTCTACATCGCGGCCATTCGGGCGCCATCGATAAACACGGGTTGGCGTCATACCACCCCACACCGAAAAGTTTAGGAACAGGTTGTAGAGGATGGAGCCCAGCATCTCAGCATCTGAATATTTTTCATAATCATGACCGTTGTGTGCCCGCAAATTGTCCCTGACAGTCTGCGCGATATATCGTCTTGTTGGACGAACAAACGCTAAAGACGGCATTACTTCATCTCAACGAACTCGATATGGGGCTAGTACAAATCAACCACATTAAGTGATTAGCCATAATGAATTAAAGTAGTATTACGGTGTCTTTTCACCAGAGCACTTTATGAACTCATTTCCACGATCACCCGATGAACTCACCACGGAATGGTTAACAACGACATTGGGATATCCCGTCAATGGATATCAAGTAGTATATTTCAGCGAAGGGACCGGGGTCATGTCCTGGGTCATGCGTATTCTTTTGGATACCGCCGAGGACAAACCGGACTCTCTCATCGCCAAGTTCCCCTCCTCTTCCATTGTCAACCGCGAGGGTGCTCAACGTTACAACATGTACGGCCGCGAAGTTAACTTCTATCAGGAAATTTCTGGAAGTGTGGATATCCAAACCCCGAATTGCTACTTCAGCGAATTTGACGAAAGCTCTAACAATTTCGTTATACTGCTGGAAGACCTGACCGAATGGCAGATAGGGGATCAGACAGCCGGTTGCTCACTGGACGAAGCAAAAACATTGATTTCTGCTCTAGCCAGGTTTCACGCCAGCGGTTGGCAACCTCATCAGTTTCCAGACATTCCTTCTCACGGCGGGGCACAACAGATAGACGGTATGCGGAGCACCTACCCGATTGGCTGGCCGGTCGTGCTTGAGCAATTTGGCGATCTGATCCCTGAGTCAATCAGAAGCGCCGGTGAAAGTATCCCGCTACACATCGAAAGTCTGTTGACGACCATGTGTCAGGATCCGGTATGCCTGACCCATGCAGACATGCGCCTGGATAATATATTTTTTAAAGAGGGCGAGATCGCGGTCGTTGATTGGCAGTCGATTTGTACCTCTGCCCCCGAACAGGATCTTGCCTATTTTATTACTCAGAGTGTCCCAGAGGCCGTTAGAAAGCAGGAAGACCTGGTCGCCTTTTACCACGCAGAACTGACCCGGGCTGGTATTAGCTACGATCTCGACCAGTGCCGTGAGCGTTACAAGGTTAGCGCACTCTACCTGATCTGCTATGCCGTGGTCATCGCTGGAACACTGGATCTGGGTAATGAGCGCGGCAAACTCCTGGGGCAGACTATTATCAAAAACACTTTCGCTGCACTGGTAGATCTGGACGCGTTCTCGCTGCTGGACGACTAACACGACTGGCAACAATCTGAAGACAGGAATTCAGCCTTATGGATCTGGAACTCGACGGCAAGAAAGCACTCATCTCGGCAGGTCACAAAGGGATTGGGCTTCACATTGCGACAAGACTCCTGGAAGAAGGCGCGGAGGTCAGTTTCTGCTGTCGCAAAAAAGACGATCTTGATTCCGCTGTTACTAAATTATCTGCGACAGGCAGAGTCCGTGGTTACCTCTGCGATTTTTCTGATCCCGAGAAAATTAAAGCATGGGTCAACGAAGCGAGAAATGCTATGGACGGCATCGACATATGCATCGGCAATGCCAGCGCAAGCAGCCAACACGGTGAAGGCCCTGACCCCTGGCGAGCGAGTTTTGACGTAGACCTTGTAGGCACTGCAATGTTTTTTGAGGCGGCATAGCCATTTCTCCTGGATTCAACGGCTGCTTCGATCATCCAGATTGCCACCATCACCGCCATCGAGCACCACGACGTCCCCATTAACCCGAGCTATGGTGCCACCAAGGCCGCGACGATCAACCTGATCGCGCAACTGGCACAACGCTGGGGTGGCGAGGGTATTCGCGCCAATACCGTCTCACCCGGACCAATACTCATTAAGGATGGGCGATGGGATGACATTCGCTCAAGGCTGCCTGACCTCTACGAAAAGGATCGACTGCAGCATCCCAGCAAACGTATGGGTACTGGTGACGAAATCGCTGACGTCGTTACTTTCCTGGCTTCACCAAGAGCCAGTTGGGTTACCGGAGCAAATGTTGTCGTTGACGGTGGGTATACTAAACAGGTTGGGTTTTAAATCAGCTAGTCTCTCCCCGGGGGATTGCCCGCCAGATAATCATTAAGTACTTCATGAAAGCGGTGCACAGGTGTTTCCTGGGCCGCAAAACAGGGTTCCTGGTAGCCCCTCGAGCGCCAACCGATTCTTTGACCCTGGGTGAGTTGCCAGTCCTGGAACACCACCAGGTCGGACAAGTCCTGCACAAAGGATCCGTCACCGCATACACGGAAATCCAGCGCGGCTAGACGGGACTGCAACTCTATCGCCGCCGCTAGTAACCGCTATCTGGGCTTGAGGAACACCCCTCGAACTCGCGCTCCCTGTTATAACGGGAAACTTAGTTCGACGTTAAGTACACAAAGGTCTTCCAAAACCCCGGGTTTACACAGTGATCAATCCAAGCTTATATTGCATCGACCAATCGATTCACTCGCCCGACAGATACCCGGAGAGCCCATGCCAAAGGATAAGCCCGCGTTTTCCCAGCCACCCAGGTTCGACAGCTTTGTTCCAAAGCCCTGGGTACAAGACCTGTACCCAAATGATGCCAAACAACCACCACCGGGTTTACTCAACGAATCATCAGACAACCTCGCCACAACTGACATCCCGACTGAACGCTACTGGTCCCACGAATGGCACAAAATGGAAGTTGACCATGTCTGGAGAAAAACCTGGCAGGTTGCCTGCAGGATTGAAGAAATCCCGAATGATGGTGATTTTGTGGTCTACGACATCGTCGACGACAGCGTCATCGTCGTTCGATCTTCAACGGGAGACATCAAAGCCTTCACAAACTCTTGCCTGCACCGCGGCACTTCAATTGTTGATGGTGCCGGCTCGGTCGAAGAGTTCCGTTGCCCCTACCATGGATGGTCTTACAACCTGGACGGTCAACTGACGTCACTTCCTGCGGCCTGGGATTTTTCTCATCTAAACATTGACGAACTAAAACTCCCAGCCGTACAGGTCGATACCTGGGCAGGATTCGTGTTCATTAACCTGGACCCGGAGTGCGCCACACTAAATGAATATTTGGGTGTACTGCCTGAGCATCTCAACGACTTCAACATCGATAACAGGTACAAGGCGGTACACGTTTCCAAGGTTGTTCCCTGTAACTGGAAAGTGGCACAGGAAGCATTCATCGAGGGATATCATGTCGCGGAAACTCATTTCGAAAAAACACTTGAAGGAAAAATCGCGGTCTCAGGCGCGGCTGTTTCAAATTACGACACCTCTATACAGTACGATTACTGGAAACCTCATGTCACCAGAATGAATATGCTGGGCGGCATTCCCAGTGGCTACATCAGTGACCAACTTCAAAGTGAGCAGGCGATTGTTGATGCTTACTTTGCTCGCAAACCAGGCGATAGCGTCACGCTGACAGAAGGCCAAACCGCGAGGTCGCTAATCGCTGAGCACAATCGCAGGGTTTGGGGTAAGTCTCACAATATAGACCTGTCAACCGCCAGCGACGCGGAAATGATCGACCAGATTCAATATACACTGTTCCCGAATTTTACGGTTTGGCCGACAATCGTCGCACCGCTGGTTTACCGTTTCCGGCCGGATGGTGATGACCCAAACCATTCAATCTTCGAGATCTGGATGTTACTTCCGATCGCAGATGATGGCAGCCATCCAACGCCAATGACGGAGTTGAGGCTAGACGAAGATCAGCTGTGGTCATCGGTTCCCGAACTCGGCGGATATGGCCCGGTGATCGACCAGGACACACCAAATTTCCCTCGAATCCAGAAAGGATTAAAGGCCAGCAGAAAAGGTGCAGTGAGTCTGGCTAACTATCAGGAGAACCGAATCCGAGTCTTTCATGAAACACTGGAAAAGTATCTTTTTGGACCCGATTCAAGCTTGCAGTAACCTGCGGCATGCCAGGCCACTCTGGAAGCGCATTCGGTCTAGTCAGGCAATTCCAGCACCCGCTTGGCAATGATATTGAGTTGGATCTCCGAAGTACCACCTTCAATTGAGTTTGCCTTGGAGCGAAGCCAACCTCGAGTGATCGACAGCTCTCTCTCAAGAAAACCGTCCCCGTCCCATCCCAGTCCCTGGACGCCCAGCATGTCCATCAAGACTTCAAAACGCCCTTTATTCTGCTCTGTCCCGTAGTACTTAAACATGGAGGATGCTGGAGATGGCGCTGCACTGGTTTTTGCCTCCAAAGCTGATCTGCGCAGGGTCAGGCTAAACGCCTTGGAATTCATTTTGTGCCGAGTGATTTTGTCTCGAAGGTTCGCATTGGCAATCTTGCCCTCAACTTCCCCTGTATATTTCTTTGCCTGATTTTCAATCGCGTGTTCCGGACTTTTGGGGGCACCCTGTGTGCCCATGCCTGCGACCATATTGCGCTCATGCTGAAGTAATCGTTTAGCAATCGGCCAACCTTTATTCACTTCACCGACCAGGTTATCCCTGCGCGCCCTGACATCCTCAAAGAATGTTTCACAAAACTGTGAAGAGCCGCTGATTAACTGGATCGGATTGGCGGCAACACCCTTGGACGTCATATCGAACAGGATAAAGCTGATGCCGTCGTGTTTTGGTACATCCGGGTCAGTGCGAACCAGACAAAATATCCAGTCCGACAGATGCGCAAAGGAAGTCCATGTTTTCGAACCATTGATCACGTATTCATCGCCGTCTAGCACCGCCCGCGTCTGCAGGCTCGCGAGGTCCGAACCCGACCCGGGCTCGCTGTAGCCCTGGCACCAGCGAATTTCTCCGCGAACTATTTTGGGTAGATGTTCGCGTTTTTGGGCTTCACTGCCAAACTCCAGCAAAACAGGCCCCAGCATACTAATGCCAAAGGACAGTAACGGAGACCTCGCGTTAATCCTTGCAAGCTCATCCTGTAGAATTCTGTTTTCTTCCCGGGTTAATCCGCCTCCTCCATACTCGCTCGGCCACGTTGGACAGGTCCAACCCTTTGAACCCATATTATCCAGCCACACCTTCGCGTCTGGATGAGAAAAGGTTCCATTTCTACCACCCCAGACCCAGTCTTCCTCAGTTCCTTTGGTGCGCATCTTTTCAGGGCAGTGTTCAGCCAGCCAGTGTCGAACGTCGTTTCTAAATTCTTCCATAGAACCTCAGGTATGCCCCCCATTGGAGCATGTTGAGCCTAACATTAGAGCCAATCTGGCCAAATGTCTGCGCTGTGATGATTAGGGGATGCAGTATAAAAAAGATGGCCCCAGATTACCTCTCGACAACCTGGGCCCGGGGGGAGGGTTTACATGCTGTAGCTCGCAGTAATGCCATAGGTTCTTGGCATCGCTGTTAGCTTAACGATCACATCGTTAACCTTGCTGTGCCGGGTCCAGTAGTATTCATCGGTGACGTTACGTCCCCACAACCAGATTCTCCAATTGTTGTTCTCAATGCCAGCACGCACATCCACCAGTGTTCTATCGGGTACAGGAAGCGTTGTGTCTCCTGATTCTTCCTGGGCATCTTCGCGTGTACACGGGACGCCTGGCTCTTTACATTTATCAACAAAAAACGAGCTGGTCTCTAACGATATCTTCATGGTGTTCTCCCTCCAGAGTTGAATTAACCGATCCCGGGAGCACCGCGATACTGGTAACTAATGATTTCACCACTTATGATTCATCGAACCATCTACTCAAGAGCCCCTAATGTCGGAAGACAACCCAATAGCATCAGAAAAGTGGCAGACTCAAAAGAGCTCCCTCACGCGCGATAGAATTGTCATCGCCGCACTCGAATGTATTGTTGAATTTGGCTACGAAAGTACCACGATGGCCAAGATCGCAAAAAAGGCCAAGGTTTCTCAAGGTTCCATGCAGTATCATTTCCCCGCAAAACTGGACGCGATCAAGGCTGCGATCAACTACCTGCTGGCAAAACGGCTTACCGACCACCAGCGAGATCTCGAGGAAATACCGGTTGGTGTTGATTCAATGGCACACGCTATTGAAGTGTATTGGCACCATCTGAACGAGGGGCACTATGTTGCCTACCAGGATCTGGTCATTGCAGCACGTACTCATCCTGAACTAGCCACGGTTCTTGAACCCGCGTATCAGCGGTTTGTAAAAGCATGGCGGCGGGATGCGCTGAATTTAATTCCTGAGTGGAACGGGAAAAAGGAAAAGTTTGAGCTCATCTGTGATATCGGTCAGTACCAGATGGAAGGCCTGGCATTCGGCAGACTGAACGGCCAGTTGAGTGACAAGCAAACCAGGGTGGTTCTCGACTTTACCAAAGACCTGCTGTCTAAGATGACTGCCGAGCTCTAACCCGGCCATAGTCATCTTCGTTTAATCTCCAATTCGATTAGTGGTAGCATATCGAAATATTAATTCGCTCACATTGTTTTTATACCCTGGTTTTTATAATTGTGACCAACCGCCTTTTTTTCGAAAGGTAATCAGGGCAATGCATATAGATCGCCACCAGACTATACATTCGGCTGATGCTAGCACGGCCAACCAACTCATTGAGGAGACCCTATGACTAACCGGACTTTTGATTACATTACCTACGAAGTTGAAAAGGGCCGAGCCCGTATCACACTTAATCGACCCGAAAAACGCAATGCGCTATCAATGGAGCTGGTGGAAGAACTGCGCGATGCATTGTGGGAAGCAGACGACGACAAGGCCGTTCACTGCGTTATTCTAAAGGGCGCCGGCACTTCATTCTGTGCCGGTTACGATCTCACCGCCAAACGGCAAGCAGTCGACGACGGTGTTAAGCGACGTAAAGGCGCCGGTTTTGATGATGACACCTGGCGAATAGAACGATTCCAGCGATCACTTCGAACCCTCACCGAGATGCACAAACCCACGATCGCCCAGATCCACGGTCATTGTTATGCCGGAGGTACTGATCTGGCACTCTATTGTGACATGCTGATATGCGCGGACAACGCCAGTATTGGCTATTCAGCGCTACGCAATATGGGCGCCGCACCTAATCAGATGTGGCTCTATCATATTGGCCCACAGTGGACCAAGCGCCTGCTATTAACCGGCGATACCTTAAGCGGCGAAGATGCAGCCAAAATCGGGCTGGTACTTAAGTCTGTGCCTGAAGAGCATCTGGAGGGGGAAGTGGAAGGTCTCGCTGATCGGCTTAGCTGGATTGATCCCGAAATGTTGTCAACCAACAAACGAATTATCAATGTGGGTATGGAACTCATGGGATCAACCGTGCTGCAACGCCTTGCTGCGGAAAATGACGCGCGTGCACATACGACCCAGGCGGCCAGAGACGTCTTCAAACAAATTGGTACAGAAGGTTTGCGAGCCGCGCTACGCGACCGTGACGCACCTTTCGGCGACAGTCGCGCAAGAGTTGAAGGTCCTGAACTGCGTGATGAAGACGGCAGACTCATACCGTTAGACTGAGCCGGTTTCAAAAATCAGGAGAATCACCACATCCGGGTGACGGATAAAAATGATCCTAAGCATGCATTCATCATGACAGAACTATCAGTGGAAGAAGCGATATTCACCACCCGCTCAATGCGACATCTAAAGCCCGACCCGATACCCAAGGCTGACCTGGAATTCATCATTGAAGCAGCAACGATGGCCCCTTCTGCGGGCAACTACCAAATGTGGGCATTTGTTGTGGTCACCGATGAACAGACAAAGCAGGGAATCGGAAACGCTTACCGTGAGGCAGGAACCGCCTATATTAAAGACACTGTGCTGGCGAATCCTGACACCGATGATGAGCGCCGCCGGGTCTATACCCAGGCGATGCACACGGTAGAACATCTGGCTGAAGCACCGGTGATCATCGTCGCCTGTTTAACACAGCCGTGTCCTGACGACGCCGCCACCGGCTCCGGCCTGTTTGGGTCCATATACCCTGCCGCTCAAAATCTGATGCTGGCCGCAAGATCAAGGGGCCTGGGCAGCGTATTACTCACACTGGCGACCGATTATTCACCCACGTTGCCGCACTCGGTCAAACCCGTAAAAGAGATTCTTGACCTGCCGGAAGACGTTGGCAGCGTCGCCCTCATTCCTGTTGGCTATCCGAAGGGTCAATGGGGACGGCCAAGACGAGAAGACGTCGCAAACAGCCTGCATTGGGAAAAGTGGTAACGCGTTACGCTGAGGACCAAGCTTACGCCCCGCCAGTACCCCAACGAATACCACGACGCAGCAGTTCGTAGTAGACAGGTGAATCCCAGGAACCTCGTACCACCGGGACAATGTCTGCCATTGGTTTCATATCGTGCTTTCCTGTGCAGTGCCCCAGGGAAAGATACAGGACTTCTCCATCCCCGTAAGGATGCAAATACATCTGCGGGTTGCTATCTCTATCAGTACCATAGTCAGACTGGACGTAACCCATCGATCGTTCGCTGTAGGACGCCTCAAGCAAAACTGTCTGCTCACCCTGAGGCTCGCAGTAGTATGGCTCTTCATCCTCGACATCAAAATCCTCAATGCCTTCTGTGAGCGCGTGAACTACATCGGTAACACGTACGTGTATCTTTTGATTGGCGGGATGCGCGACGAAGCGATTGCCTAACACTTCCATAAACGTTGGTGCCACATCAGGTGTATCCACCCGGCCATCATCTGTAAAATCAAGTAATGCGCTGGTCGCATGGAGCGCAAACCAACGCCCACCGTTTCCTATAAATTTCGCCAGGCCTTCTTGTTCCTCGGGTGTCGGTCTGAGATCACAGGTATAGGTAATCAGCAGCGTAGAGTTGGAAATGGCTTCAACGTCACTGAAGCTATCTGCGACGCGCGTATGTATGTCCTCGTTCTCACCCAGTAATTTCAACAATTCCAGTCGGGCAAAGTTGGTATCGTGATACTTGGCATTGCAAACGAGATAGACGTCAATTTTTTGATCTTTTTCCACGAATTTCCCTTTTGATTTCTAATGGATTATGAGTTGGTTAAGCACGATCTTCAGTTAACTCTCGATTACCAATATAGCATTGGATTCGGTAAAAAAAACAGGTCCCTATGGCACTTACAAGTGTGCCGAGTTGTAAGGCATACTTCACAATCAAAAGAAAAAATAGCACCATAACGAGACAGCCCCTTGCTTACTAAAGATCAGATCAATAGCTGGAAGCACGAAGGTGCATTCGTGATGCAACTTCCCAGCGAGGTGATCAATCCACCGCTCAATTGGCTGAACAACAATTTCACCCTGGATCAGATTGACCCTGATCACCTGGACTTCGGGTCGCCGGACCAAAAGTTTGAGTTTCCAACTTCAATAGCACCGTTAGATGATCTAGTCCTGAATGAGCACTTGATAGTCGCGGCTCAACAGCTCCTGGATAGTATTGACATTCGGCTGCTGCAGGCAGACCTCTGGCCGAAGATTGGCGTCGGGTCCGACAATCATGAGGCGCAGGCGAATACTGATCAGCGCATGCACATGGATTATGGCAACAACACTATGCTGCACCCGGACTGGCAATCTCCTGAAGCTGTGGCAGCGATTATCTATTATGACGATGGCGTTGAAACCGCTGGGGGAACCGCTTATGTGCCAAGGCAAGGTGACGCGGACCCCGTTTACCAACCGCCTTTCATACACATGCCTGGGCAGGCGGGAAAGCCATTTTTTAATGATCGCCGAACGGTTGAAAGCTGGTTCGACAAAAATGATTCAGACGCTCATAAACTTCGCAGTGAGCTGTATCTGCGGGAACAGCTTGTGAACTTCAAACCCGGCACGATTCTTTTTTACCGCCATGATCTCTGGCACAGGGGCACACCGGTGACGCCTGGAAAATTACGACGAGTTCATAACCTGGCCTGGCGGCGTGCTGACGCCAGGGGCTGGAGTAACTGGAACCAAGGATGGGCCCGACAAAGTTACTATGGCCATGTCGAATCGATTATTGGTCGTTCGACACCCCTGCAACGCAGTTTGCTGGATTTCCCCATGCCCGGTGACCGCTACTGGACCCCGCAACGGATTGATCATGTTGATGCGCGATATGGCTTTTACGGGTTTGACTCAGCGCCTTATCGACAGGCCCTGTAATACGGGATCGTTACCAGAGATCTGCAATACGGGCCTTCGTAGCACTGCCCGCCACGCCAATACTCACGTCATCGTCAATAACTCCGCCCAGCAAAGCCTTCCCCAATGGGGAACCAGGTGTGATGACAATGACTGAGACACCCCCCAGGCTAACCACCAATCCTCCACTCGCAGGACCGATAAACAGGAAACGTGTTTCTCCTGTTTCATGCTCGAGTTTCAGCACCGAGCCAACTTCTACGATGGCGTGATCCTTCAGGCGCTTCCTTAACGAAACATACGCTGCCAGATCCTTCTCCAACTGCACCACACGCTCTGATTGTCCATGTGCGAGATAGGCAGCTTCCAGACCCAGGGTGTCGTATTTGTTTTCAGCGGCATTCTCTTTGTTTGTCGCCGTTGCTCGCGCTTCTTCGGCAGCAGCCAGAGAATTGTTTAATGTAGAGGTGATCTCGCCAACAATAGCGTCAAGCAGCAACGATTTATTCATTTAACTTATCCAGACAACTCAACCTTACCGCTGCGCTCGCCAGGCCTTTTCATCGACCCATGCTGAATGGAAACCAAAAGGCACTCGCGCCGGCATCACAACGCGGGCAACCGGACCCTCTTCAAACCTTACAGCATCAAGGACAATGCATTCGCTTCGCTGAAGTTTTTCATCCCAGACAAAACCAATAACCCAACCGTCTTCTTCATTCAGCGCATCAGGTTTGGGTGCAAAGATTGGCTCACCGCCTAATCGACCAGGACCATAGGGATAGTGAACGCTGGTTTCATTAATCAGGTCATATTTAATAATGCCGTCGAAGCCGGATTCCAAGGTGTCGCCGGCGATTCTGGCCGCGTACGTGAACTGGTTTCGAATACCCATATAATCTTCATTGATCCGCGCAAACTCACAGCCCCATTTAGTATCCAGGGACTTCTCTTGCACTTCTCCTGTTTTAATATTCAAACGCCACTGGTGCAGCATTGGCAGATCGCTGCGATCTCCGGCCTGTGGTTTTACATCGTCACCGATACTGTTGCGCTCTGACCTACAGCCCTCGACAACGATTTCATCACCGTCCTCAAATGCGTTGACTGTGTGGTAGCAGTAGCAACTATCAACATCAAACCACTTAATCTCATTGCCATCTGCACCGCGAGCCAGGACGCCAAAACGTGAGCCATTTTCCTCTTCGAAATACAACATGCTCTTGCCTTCGGCCATGCGCCCAAAGTCAAAGACACATGGCAGGTCCATGATCACAGTGTGGTTAGACGTGATCGCACAGTCATGCATCATGACTGGCTTGGGTATGTCGACGTCTGTGGTATGAATAAGCTCACCCGCTTTGGTGATCAGCGAAACCGAGCAGTACGGTTTGCTTGTCACGTTGTATCCGTAAGTGACCAACTCGCCGGTACGCGGATCAATTTTTGGGTGCGCGGTAAAGGGATGCTTCAAACGACCTTCGTAATCAACCTCTCCGACAGGATCAAGGTTAGGCAGTTTAAGCTCGAAAGGATGGGCTCCCTCCTGCAACGCAAGGAACTTACCCGCATGGTAGATCATGGCTGTATTGGCGATATTTTTGGAAGCGCCATATTGCTCCGCATCTTCAGGTTTCGTCTTTAGCCCGTCCCATATGACACCGCCCTTTTCCTGCTCTGCCAGGTGGCCTTCCGTTTCAACAAACCGGTTGATATAGGTGACCTTACCCTGGTCAAAAAAGACTTCATGGATCATGCCATCACCGGCAAAAGGATGGTAAGACTCCGGGTCATTAACGAACACCGGGTTTGCGCCAATACGCAGGAACGCCCCATTGAGCGCCTCTGGAACCACACCAATAATTTCCAGGCAAGGTTCATTGTGTTCCTGCTGAACCGGCGCAAAGTTACCCTTAAAGTACGGCACAGTGGAGTTTTCAATATCAGATATTCGCATGTTTTATAATCAGGTTAGTAGATCGCGACAATTTCCCATACCGCCTTCCTTGACGCAAATCATTACACTTTGAAAATAGACTTCCATCAGGCTTCGTGTTGTCAAATTCAAGTCACGAATATCAGGGTGCGAGCGCCAAAAGGCTTTCCTAAAGGCGTTCCAATATGCGGCACATTAATCAATAAGACCATCACATTACGTGTTGGCATTAATTAAGTCCCTATAGGCACGCGTTGATGTAATGGCCTGAAGGCAGCGACGGTATTAAGGCAGATATGCAAGCACATCATCGTGCCGTAGTGTCCAATTCCGAGCTGTTACACGCTAAAGCTGGCCCAATACCGTGCGGCAATGTTTACGTCGACCACATTGACCATTACAATCACAACCCTGACTATCCTAGACCAACCTGATTAACGCCAGAGAGAAACAATGAGTGAAGCTCGAACCAGTTCTGACGATTCAACAAACCTGCCGCCGAGACCTGGATCGGAGGGCACTGAGTCATCCACAGTAATACCATCGGCCTATGATCTTGCTCTCGAGGATATCAACCCGATCAATCCCCATCTATGGAGCCAACATCGCTGGAAGGAATATTTCGAACGACTCAGGGCTGAAGACCCGGTGCATTTCAACCAAACAGATCTGGCGGGCAGATATTGGTCCCTCACCAAATACGCAGACATCAAAAAAGTGGATTCCGACTGGCAGAATTTTAGCTCGGCCCAGGGCATAACGCTCGGTCTGCCCATTGACGCTGAACTACCAGAGGGTGCATTGGGCATCACAACATTCATCGCCCAGGATCCACCAGAGCATGATGACCAGCGCAGGACCGTTACCCGGGCTGTCGCACCACCCAACCTTGTTGAAATGGAGCAGTTGATTCGCGAGCGGACCGGCAACGTCCTGGATTCCTTGCCGGAAGGTGAAACATTCGATTGGGTGGACACCGTCTCTATCGAACTAACCACCATGATGCTGGCAACACTCTTCGATTTCCCTTTCGAAGACCGACGAAAACTAACGCGATGGTCAGACATCACCTTCGCCATTCCTCAGCCCGGCGGCATTATCGAGTCGGAGGAGCAAAGACGCACTGAGTTGCTCGAATGCCTGGAATATTTTACGGGGCTCTGGGACGAGCGGTTGAAAAACCCCGGCAACGATCTTGTCTCCATGCTCGCACACGGCGATGACACCAAAGACATTTCCCCTATGAACTACCTGGGAAATCTTCTGCTACTGATTGTAGGTGGCAACGACACCACCCGGAACAGCATGTCTGGTAGTGTCTATGCACTGAACAAGTTTCCGGAACAGTATGACAAGCTCATTGCGAATCCCGCGCTGATTCCGAAAATGGTCGCAGAACTCATCAGGTGGCAAACGCCCTTGGCCTACATGAGAAGAACTGCGAATCGCGATTGTGACATCGGTGGTAAACAGATCAAACAAGGCGATCAAATACTCATGTGGTACGCCTCTGGAAATCGCGACTCCGATGTATTCGACAATGCCGACGAACTGGATATCGAACGCCCCAATGCTCGGCAGCACCTTTCCTTTGGTTTTGGCATACACCGTTGCATGGGTAACCGGCTTGCTGAATTGCAACTTCGCATACTATGGGAAGAAATTCTCACGCGATTTGAGAAAATTGAGGTTCTCTCGGAACCAGAGCGAACCTTCTCGTCATTTGTAAACGGTTATACCCATCTTCCAGTGAAGGTGACCCGAAGAAAAAGCTGATCGCGATACGACGCTCTGACTCTCCAATATCATATCCGGCAATACTCCGGATTGTGTTCGAAGATCAACGAAAGCGACCTACCCAGGGTGACATTTGCTTTTTTCGAGCAGATCGAAAAAATTGATGACGCGCTGCAAGAAAAAATAAGACGACGGCCACAAACGCATCCCAAGATAGCTTACTTGCTATAGTGCGGACCGAGGGAAGCATCATGCTGTTACATACAAGCTGTAAACTGACATTTTATATCGAATCGCCGACGCCATTCATCTTGATGTTACGCCCAAGAAGTGGCGCCCAACAGTGGATTTCAAGTGAGGAATATTTACTGTTCCCGAGCGTACCCGCGGTTGAGTTTACTGACGACTACGGAAATCTGTGCCAACGGTTAGTTGCTCAGCCTGGTGAATTCAAGATTCAAACATCGGCTCGCGTCAAAACAACAGACTGGATTGACGTGGAACCTGGAGGTGACTTTGTCGGAGTTCAGTACCTGCCTGATAATGTTTTAAAGTACCTGCTTCCCAGTCGCTATTGTGAATCAGACAGATTTGGCGAGATGGCAATGCAGATTACCGCAGACCAGAAACCAGGCTACGACCAGGTCGAGGCCATCAATCAGTGGTTGCAACAATCCATCAGCTACAAGCCCGGCAGCAGCTACACGCCGCTTTCCGCCGTTGAAATCAACCTGCAACAATCGGGTGTTTGCAGAGATCTGGCACATCTCGGCATTGCACTCTGTCGAAGCCTGTGTATCCCCGCCCGCCTGGTAGTCGGTTACCTTTATGATTTAAGGCCAATGGAGCTGCACGCCTGGTTCGAAGCCTACGTCGCCGGACGCTGGTACACATTTGATGCTACCCAGGCATCAAAGCGCGGCGGTTATGTCGCATTGGGCTATGGCCGCGACGCGGCGGATGTCGCTGTTTACAATCAGTTTGGGCCAGCCGTCTACCCGACTGAGCAGCTGGTAGAAGTAAAGTTAGAACAGGCTTTGGTGAGCCCCAGTTAAGTTCTCAAGCGGGTCATCATCGCTATTGATGACCGTATCAGGTGACTTCTGTCACTGATTGTTGCTATTTTTAGGCCTGAAACCAGGGAATGAACTCTATGTATGACTCGATCGTTAGAAACGGCACTATTATCGATGGAACGGGAAACGACCGTTTTGTTGCTGATATCGCGATAAAAGATGGCAAGATCGCCAAAATCGGGCAGATCACAGATCCAGCCACCAACGAGATCGACGCAAAAGGCAAGTTGGTCACCCCTGGGTGGGTCGATATCCACACACATTACGATGGCCAGGCAACGTGGGACCCTTTACTTGCACCCTCCAGTTGGCACGGCGTCACTACTGTTGTGATGGGGAATTGCGGTGTTGGGTTCGCCCCGGTGAAACCAGATGATCGAAACTTCCTGATTGAGCTAATGGAAGGCGTTGAAGATATTCCAGGCGCCGCGCTGTCCGAGGGTATCGATTGGCAGTGGGAGAGCTTCCCGGAATACCTGGACACCCTGGAGTCCATACCACGAGCTATAGATGTTGCAACACAGGTGCCTCACGGTGCTATCCGCGCCTACGTCATGGGTGAGCGTTGTAATACGGATTACGCACCAACCCAGGCAGAGATCGATGAAATGGCAGCGCTGGTTCGTGAAGGCGTCGAAGCAGGAGCCCTCGGGTTCTCAAGTTCCAAAACCCTGCTGCACAAAGATATTCATGGCGAATATATGCCAGGCACCTTCTCCGGCAATGATGAAATGCTGGCCCTTGGCCTGGGCATGAAAGGACTCAAAAATTCCGTCTTCGAACTTGTTTCTGATCACCTGGGAGATGACAAAGAGTGGGCATGGGTAACTGACTTCCAGAAGCAGACCGGTTTGACCGTTACACTCATCGCCACAACGGCACCGGCCTACGAAAACGGCAAGATGTATAAGCTTGCGGAACAGGCAAGAGCTGAAGGTCGTGAGATCAGGCCTCAGGCTGCTGGTCGCCCAACAGGTGTCCTGCACGGGCTGCAATCCAGCTTTAATGCTTTTGTAGGTCATCCAACATGGCGCAACGAACTGGCGAACCTTGACCACGACGCTTTACTGGCGCGACTTGCCGAACCAGCAACAAAAGCCCAGATACTCTCAGAACAATCCATCATAAAGGGCGGATTGATGCAGGACCTTCCAGGCCTGATGGGACAGGTTTTCCCTCTAGGAGAGAATCCAAATTACGAACCTCTGCCTGAAGAAAGTATTGCCGGTATCGCAAAAGCCCGCGGCCTTGACGTTATGGATGTCATGTATGACATGCTTGTTGCCAATGGCGGCAAGGAACTCTTCTATCAGCCACTCGGTGGTTATCAGGGGTTTTCGCTGGACTATCAAAAGAAATTACTGGAACACCCGAACGTATTGTTCGGACTAAGCGATGGCGGTGCACACTGCGGTGTGATCGCTGACGCAGGAATGCCCACATTCATCCTGACTCACTGGGGTCGTGATCGAACCAGAGGTGACAAAATGTCGCTGGAGTTTATCGTGAAGTCACTCACCTCCAGTACAGCACATGCCTATGGTATGTTCGACCGGGGACTACTCACTGAGGGCATGATCGCAGACATTAACGTTATCGACTTTGACGGGCTCCGGTTACACCGACCCGAAGCAGTGTTCGATTTACCCGCAGGTGGAAGGCGCCTTGTGCAACGTGCTGAAGGCTACGAGATCACCATTAAATCTGGCGAAGTTATCTTCAACAATGGGCAGCACAGCGGCGCCCTGCCAGGGAAGCTGGTTCGACGTAGTGACGCCCAAGGCGTATCTGCAGCCTCTTAATCACAAATCAAAAAACACATTAAGGAACAAGTTATGTCTGAAGCCTGGATCATTGACGCCGCCCGAACCCCGAGGGGTGTGGGAAAACAGGGTAAGGGAGCACTCTGGGAAATCCATCCACAGAAATTGTTGTCTACTGTTCTTTCGGCACTTGCCGAACGAAACTCCCTCACGACAGAGGAGATCGACGACGTAATCATCAGCTGCAGCAGCCAGTTTAAAAAACAGGGTGCCTGTATAGGCCGGATGGCGGCTCTGGATGCGGGTTATTCCAACAAAGCCTCAGGCGTTACGTTAGATCGCTTCTGTGGGGGCGGAATCAGCGCAGTGAACATGGCAGCAGCCAGCATCATGAGCGGCATGGAAGACCTGATCGTCGCTGGCGGCGTCGAAATGATGTCGTACACATCAGCCGAGGGCTCACCCAACCCGTTAGACGCAGGTAACCTTGACCTTCGAAATGCTCATCCACAAACCAACGTCGGTATCGCCGCAGATATTATCGCTACGGAGGAAGGGTTTAGTCGAACGGAACTGGATGCATTTTCAGCAGAGAGTCAACGCCGCGCCGGCGAAGCACTGAAAAGCGGCGCCTTCTCGAAAAGCCTCATTCCAGTCTATCGTCCTGATGGCACCCTGGCACTGGATACAGAAGAGTTTCCCCGACCGCAAACTACCGCGGAACAACTGGCCAACCTGAACCCAGTGTTCGGTAACTTCATGGACTTACCCTTTTTCGATTCGGGACTCACTTTTCGCGAAATGGTCGCCAAGAAATGGCCAGATCTTGAGATAGAGCATGTGCATCATGCAGGCAGTTCTTCAGGTGTTGTCGATGGCGCTGGTGCGCTGGTACTCGCTTCACCGGAATACGCAAAAGCCCACGGTCTAAAACCCAGAGCTAAAATCAAAGCAATGGCAAACATGGGGCACTCTCCCGAGTACATCCTGAATGCACCTGTTAACGCTGCGAAGAAAGTTCTGCAAAAGGCTAACCTGACGCTCAACGACATAGACCTGTTTGAAGTCAACGAAGCCTTCGCCGTAGTACCCGTCAAATTCATGCGCGACCTAAACGTCAACCACGAAAAGGTCAATGTTAATGGCGGCGCCATTGCCCTGGGTCATCCCATAGGCGCAACCGGTGCCATGTTGATCGGTACTGCTCTCGATGAGCTCGAGCGCCGGGACAAAACCCTTGGGCTGGTTACCATGTGTGCCGCAGGTGGCATGGCTCCCGCAGTGGTTATCGAAAGAATGTAATCGCACTTAGCGTAACTGGGGCCAAGCGTCTCAAACTATGCCCCAGTTACCCTGATCTATTGGTCCGCCATGTACTTTTCCCACCAATGGTGAAAGTTGCGGATACGTCTTTCGTGATGAGAAATCCAGAGCCCCTTCATGCCGCGCGAGTGCAATCCTTTTTGCACGCCAGCAAGACACGACGCATCCTGGTCAAGTAACAATCCCGAAGATTTCTCGCCATAGCGATAAAACAGGTGCTCAGGGCGCCCATCAATATTGACATCGCCCAGCTCAACAAACATGTCGACTGCGCCGGCATTCGCGCCTGCGGTGACTTCGCCATTCGGAACACGATTAAAAATCATGCGGTCAAAGTACATTCTGTCAGGGTCCGTGGGATGTGGGCGATGACGGAACATCCACATCTGCTCGCCGAAGAGGTTGAACGTGACGTTCGGGAAAATATTATAGTGGTAGTCTGCGGTCAGCTGATCATCCGTCAGTTTGGAAAAATCCAGGCCGTGTTCATTGGTCATTGACCGCTTGTGTGTAGCTACCGCTCCTCGCAGGGTTGTAACATCACCCTCAAAGGTATCGACCGGGAATCCTTCAGCTTTCAGGTATTCAACCATCGTTTCATTCAGGGCCTTGTCTTGCGCAATCTTGCGGGGGCTAGGAATATACATCGGCGCAATAAAGCGGGTGTGCGGGCCGTAGAGGTCCATCTGCACATTCACATCATCGGCAACATACTCAGATTCCGGGTGTACGCCACGAACATGATAGGTCTCTGAAAAAATATCAACTGATGTTTTCCAGTTACAGTTCCATTCGACGGTTTCGTCAGAAACGAGCACCATAGATTCGAATTCGTAGGGCGCAAGATGTTCCGGCACGATTCCTAGATAGTCGACCAACGGTTCGATATCAGGGTCCATGGATACCCAGACAAACCCTCCCCACGCTTCGCACCTGAGTTCCCTCAGGCTGAGCTCTTCGGCGGGGACCCCCTGGGGAAAATCGTGTGCTTCGGGAATATCCTTTATGCTGCCATCCAGATGGTATTCCCAGCCATGGAAACCACAGCTCAGGTAAGGGGAGTTTCCACACCCTGATTTCTTGAGCTGATTACCCCTGTGCTGGCAAACATTGTAGAACGCTCGAACAATCCCATCGTCTGCACACGTTACCAGGATTGATTCTCGCAGATTCTCGAAGACAAAAAAGTTACCGGGTTCGGCAACATCGCAGGCCGCACCGGCCAACAACCAGGTTTTCGACCAGATGTGATCGTCTTCCAATTTCAAAAATGCAGGGTCTGTGTAGCGATCCACCGGGATTCGCTCAAACCCAAGTTCTGGTTCCGGCGCTTTGGCCATCGGTGTAAATACAAAGTCAGCTAGTTCATTCATACTCGTTCCTCCGTATCTCATCTTTCCTCGGGCAGATCAGGGTATCAACTATGAAGACGTGTAATCAATGTGGTAAATGTTGCATTAAATACTCCGATGGCGGGCTGTCCGCCAGCCCATCGGAAATAGACTGGTGGGAGGACAATCGGCCAGAAATCTTTAAGTACGTCAGCAAGGGCAATATCTGGGTGCATCCGGACACCGGCGAGCCTCTATCCCGATGCCCCTGGCTGGGATTCGATTCGAGTGAGAATATGTACATGTGCGAGATCTACCACGATCGTCCGGAAGATTGTCGTCATTACCCGACTCATATCGCTGAGATGATCACCGATGAGTGTGAGATGCTGGAAAGCAAAGACCTCCGCGACAAGACCAATGCGCAGAAAAAACTGGACATCATCATGAGCGACAGCCGACCCGCTTTCCGCTCCAGTTAAAAGCCGGCTTCTTCCTGGCGCAGGCACTAAAACCCCAAACGACGTAACTGCCGTGCTCTTAGCGGCTCAGCGCGCTTCAGTATTCGAGCGATCGTCAGCTTGTGCTCCGATGTGAGTCGCTCGATTTCGTGATACTTCAAATAAAAGCGCAGTCGCTCAGTTCGTCGAAAAAATACCGTGGCAGCTGAATCAATCGTCGCTAGATCTTTTTCCGGTTTTCGTCCCAGCAACCAGCCTGGCCACTTTCTTCCCCGGGGGGCATCAAAGACAAAAACCCGGTTGAACCTGTCTCCAGAAATCAGGATATTTCGAAAGAAAAACCCCCGATGAACGAACCCGTTGCGATGCATTTTTCTTGTTGCTTCTGCCAACCTGAAAATGAGTGATTGCCTGGTGGATTTCGCGAGCCTGGCCGGCATTTCAGGTAACTCTTTCATAAGAACTTGGTCCAGATTCCTGGACTCAGGCACTTCCTCTGTGATCAGAAAACACCGCGTTAATCTTCCCAGGCTTCGTTCTTCACCAAAAGCGACCGGCACTGTTACGTCTATTTCGAAACCACGCAGCCGCTCCAGGTTACCAAACTCTCGGCTGGCTTTACTTCTTCCAAAAAAAGCGCCCTTAAGAAACTCACTACGAAATTTTTTCGAGTCATAAAGAAAGTACTTTTTTAAATAAAGAACGCGCTCGACGCTGGCGCTATCGGTAATCGAAACACGCCACACCTCGCTGCCATTCGCACTCTCAACAAGAACCCCCTCCTCCCAATTCAGAAGAGAACTCAAGGTACCTACACCATGGCGATCAAGCAAAGCCGTCCATGAAGGATCGATATAAAAGAAGTTAGACCAACTCACAGGATATCAAGTGTCCTTATGTAGTCGCGGGTAAGAATACTGCTTGCCGAGCTCACTAAATCCGAACGGCGTCAGCGATAAACCGGTATGGCCATCGAAGTCATCGGATGACTATCCAGCACTCAGGCTGACGAGAAAAGCAGACCACATAAGCACAGGACCACTTGCCGATTCCATTGTTAAAAAACAACTACCTGAACGAGCCGCATGCGGCGGACGACTTATCGCGAATCGAGAACTTCCAAGTTAATACTTGTTGCCTGGCTCGAGAACATGCTGCAGCATCGCCTCGGGAACATCCGGCGGATCGACGGTAAACTCTCCATCTTCAACCGGAGGATGTACGTCAAACACATTGTTGAATTTATGTACCGAATCCCAAATACCGATAGCGATGGTCAACTCGACCACCTCCGCATCGGAATAATGTACTTTGAGCCGGCCCATGTAATCGTCATCCACGCCATTAGCGTGGTTCATAATAAAGTCTTCCGTAAGATCCAGTGCAATCTTAGTTCGATCATCAAGGTCGGAATTCTGATGATCCTTCATCTTTTCAATCATTTCTTCATTCATGCCATTCTTCTGCGCCGCAGAAGATCGTGCGGGAATTCAGTATAGGCAACCATTAAGATTAGCTGATTTAAGCCGCACCAGGTCTTTTAGTACCGGGTCCAGTCTGCTGTGGGACCAAAGCAGACCATAGCGATACATGAATCCCTGGAGCATATCCGGACAGTGCGCATACACACCGCCAAACCCTGTCATTCCTCCTGTCTCTTCTATTCTCGGCATCGGGGGCCTCCTTATGAGTTAGCATAGTATTACCACATGAATCATCAGTACAAGGCTTCTTGAGGGCCCTGCAATTTAGCAGGCTTTCACAAGCAGCTTGCCGAGGTTGCTTCCATTAAACATAATTTGACATCATTATTCTTCTATGAAAATTTGTATACTCACGCGGTAGAGCCGCCATCTGCCATATAGACCGAACCGGTAACAAAATCGCTGTCGTCAGAGGCAAGAAACAACATTATTTTCGCGATATCTTCCGGCTCTGCATAGCGACCAAGGGGAATGTTGGCGCGCATACCCTCTCTTGCTGTCTCAGCGTCACCCGGCGCAAAGCCTTCTTCCAGGCTACGCATCATCCTGGTTTCAACCGGAGATGGGTTGACGGTATTGACGCGAATGTTCATGGGTGCGCATTCTAATGCTGCCGATTTCATCATTCCAATAACCGCATGTTTCGACGTAACGTAAGGCGCAACATTGGCTGTTCCATTTATGCCAGCGACACTCGAAGTGATAATGATACTGCCACCACCCCTTTTACTGATCGCAGGAATCGCCGCCTTTAGCCCCAGAAAAGGGCCTTTCACATTGACCGCCATAACCTGGTCAAATCGGTTCTCGTCGTAATCAACTATCGACATAACATCGCCCTCGACTCCCGCGTTTGCCAGCAGAACGTCAACACCGCCATAACGTTCCTCGGCGAGGTTAATCATTTTCTGGTTATCCGAGCTATTGGTGACATCAGCCACACAATAACTGGCTTTATTACTACCGATTTCATTACATGCTGACTTCAGTGCATCCTCGTCCAGGTCCACCAGCAATACGTCTGCACCCTCATTAACGAACAACTTTCCTGCAGCCTTACCTATGCCACCGGCACCACCAGTGATAACGGCAACCTTTCCTTCCAATCGATTCATCCAGCACCTTCCTTTTATGTCTCAACCAAGTCTGCTGGAAACTATACAGGAAATGTCACTACATCAAATATTTAGCCTAACTGTCCCGTGATACACTCGAGTTGAAACCTAACGCGACCCCAGTTTGAGCCCACCCCCTCACTATCGTTGGTCAATTGTCGCCCTGACCCTGGTTAATCAGGCTCTGGCATTGGGCATTATGCTTTACAGCTTCGCACTCTTTGTCGTGCCATGGCTTGATCACTTTGAAATCGCCCGGAGCCAGGTGATGCTGGCGATTCTGGCATTTCAGCTGGCCACAGGATTGTTCAGCCCGATATTAGGCCGCCTCATGGATCAATTCGTGATGCGCCGGCTGGTGATTACAGGCGCTGTATCGATGGGTCTTGGACTAGCCCTGCTTTCACAGGCGACCCAGTTCTGGCAGATTATTTTGGTATATTGCACGCTGTTACCGATCGGTATGTTGTTCTGTGGCACGCTTGCTTCCCAGACAATGGTCAGCAAATGGTTTACCGGGAATCGCGGGCTGGCTATCGGTCTTTCAGCCATGGGAACATCAATTGGCGGTCTCATTATCCCCATGGTGGTCATCACGCTGATTGCACGCTATGAATGGCAGGGCGCGTTATTGGTCCTCTCAGTGGTGTCAACTGTAATACTGATACCCCTTAACCTGGTCATTCTTCGATTTGAGCCACCCTTGGCCAACCAAGGGCCTGGGTCAGATCAGTTTATTGACTCGCGCACATGGACCAGTCGAGAGATTCTGACTTCGAAGACTTTTTGGATCCCGGTTGTTGCGCTGATACCGATCAACGCAGCATTTGTAGGCGTTCAGTTCAATCTAGGCGCTTATATGGCTGACCTTGGCCACGACCAGTCACTAGCGGCAAAACTGATAGCTGTCACTTCATTCATGATGATTGTGGGTAAGCTCTTCTACGGCGCCATGGGCGACCGAATAGACCACCGCATACTTTACTGGACAATGGCCGTGTTGATGATGGTAGCGCTCGTCTTCTACGAGGGATCTCCCGGAAAATTCGACATGGTACTTGCCGCAGGAATTCAGGGCTTCGCTACAGGTGGTGTCATGCCTATGATGGGAATCATATATTCCGCCAGGTTCGGCACCCTGTCATTCGGCAGGGTACTCGGGTACGTCAACCTCGTGATCATGGTTGGTGGTTTCGGTTCTATTTTCTCGGGTTGGGTTTTTGATTCAACACACTCCTACGATGTGGCTTTCTGGGTCTTCATGGGATTGATTTTACCTGGGATGATCATCATGTTTTTTTTGCCACCTCCGGAGGCGGGAAACTCTGCAAGCGCAACAAAAGTTGCTCAACACTAATGCGTCAGTACCCTGGCTACTTACTGTTTATTAGCATTTACCATTGGCGTGATTACAAAATCCCAATAAAAATAGGCGACGAAATTCCTGCCTTTCCCCAGACCACCTGTGAGCAATAAGTCGTGCCAAAAAAAACCAACCCAACGTTATTTGATCCACCAATAGAAAGACGTGCTTCTGACAGCACTAAATGGGCTCGTTTTTCGAGTACAGAACATGACGTTATCGGCGCCTGGATTGCTGATATGGACCTGCCAACGTCCGCCAAAATCATAAACGCTATCAAAAACCGTCTGGATGAACGCGTATTTGGCTACTGCGAGCCACCGGACCAGTTCTTCGATGTGGTAATCCAAAGGCTGGAAAAAAAATATGGCTGGAGGACAAAACCCGAATGGTTCGTACCGCAGCCAGGTGTCGTACCCTCACTATTTTTCGCGTCAAACTGCCTTGGGGCTAACGGCGATGCTGTGATGGCTGCGCGACCAAATTATCGCTATTTTTTGGAGGCAGCCGAACTTACCGGTCGGGTTTTCCAACCCATAGATTGCCACGTGAACAAACATCGATGGGAGATGGATTTTGACCAAATGCGACAGACGATTTCACCCAAAACAAAAACGTTCCTGCTATGTAATCCCCACAATCCAGTCGGGCGCGTCCTTGATCAACAGGAACTGGAAACGATAGCAGACTTATGCCTGCGCAACGGGACAATGATCTGTTCAGATGAAATCCATGCTGACCTGGTCCTTGACCCTGACAAGCAGCACATCCCCATCGCTTCCCTGCACTCCGAGGTAGAAAAGAAATCGATCACGCTGATTTCCGCATCCAAAGCTTTTAACCTCCCGGCGATTGGAGGATTGTCTCTCGCTATTATCCCAGACCCAGAGATACGTTCAGCTTTTCAACACAAGGCTTATGGTGTTGCGACACACCCTGGCGCATTAGCTTACGCTGCAACGTTAACAGCCTTTAAAGACTGCGATGACTGGCTGCTGCAGACAATCAGCTATCTTCGAGATAACCGCGATTACCTGGAAGCACAAATAGCCGATATAGAAGGGCTGAATATGACCCACGCAGAAGCCACCTTCCTCGCGTGGATCGATGTTTCCAATTCGGGACTGGAGAACCCGGTCCGCACATTCCTTGAACACGGCATAGCGCTATCAGATGGCGCAGAAATGGGTAGAGCGGATCACGTAAGGCTAAACTTCGCTTGTCATCGCTCCACACTCGAAGAGATAGTGCGAAGACTCAAGGCAAGCCTTGCTTAGGCAACACTACCTGGCCCTGGGCTACTGTTGATCCTCTGGCTGGGTACATATCCTGTAGGTTTTGCTGCCGTCTGCATACTGCCATACAAAATGCTTTTAGTGGCCAAGCTGCAGAACTGTTTTTAACAATCTGATCGATGAAATCGAATGGCCTTCTGATGGCACCGGTTTCCCCTGAAACCAGATCACTGGAGAATTCAATGAACCTGGTAACGGTTTCAAAATAGAGCCAGACCAACAAAACACACGTTATTTTCAGGGTCGTTGGTGGCCGTTATTCGCTAGCCTTCTTGATGTCGTTAGTCAGGGTCTTTCCTGCCATAAAGTAATGGAAAGCGCACCAGATGTTAACGGTTGAAAAAATCATCAAGGAATAACGTAGCGACTCTTTTCCGTATTCGTCATTTAATACGTCGCTGAGAATTCCAACACCTTGAGGACCAAGACCGAGTCCAATAATATTGAGTAAGAATAGACAAATTGCCGCAGCGACAGCACGCATTTCGGGCTTTACTAATGATTGAACCATAGCGAAGGTTGGTGCGAGGTAGAATCCTCCAAAAAAAGCGGGTACTAAATAGATTACCAATGCCGAAGTGAAATCACCGATCAAGAAAAACATAACGATGAAGGGTACGAGACCTAGTTTCGCAATGGCAACAACCCAGGTGAACCAGCGCGGATCACGCCGCCCAAGTATATCCGCCAGCTTCCCTGCCAAAAACGTGCCGGTGCCGCCAACAACGCCTGACATTAGGGCGAGCGTAAATCCGACTTCTGTTTGTGACAGGCCATGTGACCGAACGAAAAATGCCGGTAACCAAAGCACCATGCCGTAGCCAACGAATCCTGCCAATGCGCTACCAAAGACAACGTGGCGTGCTGACTTCGTCGACCACATGTATTTTGCAACGACTTTGAAAGGCGGTGCTGCAGCAACTTTTGTTGTGTTGTCAGAGGCACCACGTACAGGTTCCTTCACTGTGAACCTAACGATTAGTGCGATCAGCAGGCCAGGTACACCGACGATAATGAAGGTTGTTCGCCAGCCTAAATGCTCGCTCAACCAACCGCCGGCAAGATACGCAATTAGCAGGCCGATATTTACACCCATGGCGTAGATCCCCATGGCGGTGCCACGTTCCTTTAGCGGGAACATATCGGAGATCATTGAATGTGATGGTGGGCTTGAACCTGCTTCACCGATGCCAACGCCTATTCGTGCTAAAGCGAGCTGCGCAAATGACTGAGCGTAGCCGCAGGCAATGGTCATAAAGCTCCAAATAGTAATTGCCCAGGTAATAATGTTTCGTCGGTTGCCGCGATCAGCCAACATGGCGATAGGCATGCCTAACGTTGCGTAGAACAAGGCAAAGGTCAGCCCGATTAAAAACCCCATCTGCGTATCACTGGCGCCCAGGTCATTTTTAATTGGCTCGAGTAGAATCCCCATGATTTGACGATCAACATGACTGGAGGTGAAGACAAGAACCAAAACCGCTAATGCATACCAACGATTTTTTATCGGCTCGACGCTAACGGAGTCGACATGTTCATTCGTGCTGATTTCTATCTTTCCAGTCTCTGGCACAGGTATTCCTTTAATTGTTGTATAACCGCTTTGTTTAGTTGCTTCTTTCAGTTGCTTCTTTCAGTTGCTCTATTTTTACATTATAAATGCGAATGGCCTCCATACGGAGGCGCTCGGAACAAACATCCCAGGCTTTACCAATAATGCTCGGTTCACCACTATACCGCCAACCTCAATAAACTTTCCTAACCTCGCATATTGAACTTTCTATGATATTCAGCATCGAATCCATCACGAAGACAATCCCCAGACATTAGAAATGATTCCGAAACTCCTGTTTGTACTGCTTTTAGGCATTAGCACACCCGCCTACGCTTCCAATCAGCTGGACCTCCAGATTCAGCAGTTGCTGAATCTGGTATCAGAATCTAATTGCTCTTTTGTGAGAAATGGTAAAACCCACAGCTCCAGGGAGAGCGTTAAGCATATCAATCGAAAGTATGCCCACTATGAGAAAGATATAGATTCAATCGATTCATTCATCGAGTTGACGGCGACCAAAAGCCTCTTCACGGGCAAGCAATACCTGGTTCATTGCGACGACCAGGTAATGCCTTCCGCAGAATGGATGCACAGGAAAGTGACCGAGCTTGGCCGGCAATCATGAGATCCTTTATTCTGCTCCTGTTATTCGCCTCTACCAACGTCCTGGCCGGGGAACCCACACTACTAAAAGTCATGACGCTCAATGTTGCCCATGCGCGTTCTGATGGTCCGTCCCAGTTATTTCAGAGCGAAGACCAGGCAATGCTCAATCTCTGGAAAATTGTTGATGTGCTGAAGCTTGAAGAGCCCCACGTAGCCGCATTCCAGGAAATAGACAAAAACTCATTTTGGAATGGCCGCTTCAATCATACTGAGTTCCTCGCGGAGCATGCGAATTATCCACATCATTTTTCAGGCGCACATATCGAGGGAGACAACCTTAAATATGGTACAGCGCTCATATCACGGCTCTCGATGAAAGAAACTACCAGCGTAAAGTTTGATCGACCGTTCGCAAGACCCAGGAAGGGTTTTGTGGTTTCAACTGCACGATGGCCCGAGTCAAACAACATCGACGTCGACATCGTTTCGGTTCACTTCGACTTCCTAAGGCACAACCAACGCCTCAAGGAAGCGAAGAAACTTATTGCCGTACTAGAAGATAGAAGCAATCCACGCATCATCATGGGTGACCTGAACAGTGACTACGGCGGTGACAACCAGCTCATACCTCTACTGGAAGATGCACTAGGGGTGTCGACATGGGAACCACACGCTGAGATAGTCACCTTTCCGAAACGACAGAAACGATTGGATTGGGTGTTGGTTTCAAATGACATCGAAATCGTCAGCCATGCAATATTATCAGACACCTTGTCCGATCACCTTGCTGTGGTAGCCGAACTTCGACTGCGGGAAATTTAGAGACCCTGACGCCAGGTTTATCGAGCAACTCGACTCTGTTGCGCCTGCTTTAGCAGGTACTCTTCATAAGTCCCATGAAAGTCATTAAGCTGCTGGTCTTTTATCTCGACGATTCTGGTTGCCAGCGAAGAAACAAACTCCCGATCATGGCTTACAAAAATCAAAGTACCCTCGTAGTGCTCAAGCGCCAGGTTGAGCGCTTCAATCGCCTCCATATCAAGATGGTTCGTTGGCTCGTCCAGCAACATGACGTTAGGTAAAGACATGATCAACTTGCCAAACAACAGGCGGTTTTTTTCGCCACCAGAACAGACATTGACTGATTTTTTGAAATCTTCGGAGGAAAATAATAATCGCCCCAGTGTTGCCCGAACAATCTGGTCATCGTGACTTTCATCGCGCCACTGGCTCATCCAGTCAAACAGATTGAGCTCTGATTCAAATTCAGCACTCGTATCCTGAGGGCAGTAACCAAGGGAAGCGTTCTCTGCCCATTTGATTAAACCAGTTTCTGCCTGCAGATCGTTCATCAGGCACTTCAGGAAAGTTGACTTACCAACACCGTTCTCCCCAATGATGGCGACGCGGGCGCCGGCTTCGATAATCATGTTCCCGTCTGTAAACAGGGTTTCATCATCAAAGCTGTGGCCAAGACCTTCGAGTGTCAGTGATAATCGGTGAAGTTTGGTATCCTGCTCAAACCGGATATAGGGACTCACTCGGCTTGAGGGTTTAATATCTGCAAGTTCTATTTTCTCAATCTGCCGAGCTCTCGAAGTCGCCTGTCTCGCTTTGGATGCGTTAGCAGAAAACCTGCTAACAAAGTGCTTAAGCTCCATTATCTGGGCTTTCTTCTTGGCATTTTCCGACTGTACTCTTTCTCTTGCGTGGGTAGACGCAATCATAAAATCGTCATAGTTACCCGGGTAGACTTTAAGGGTCCCGTAATCGATATCTGCCATGTGGGTACAAACTGCATTCAGGAAATGTCGATCGTGAGAGACAATCACCATCGTGCTCTTGCGTTCGTTTAATGTATCTTCCAACCAGCGGATCGTATGGATATCGAGATTATTAGTTGGTTCATCAAGAAGCAGGATGTCTGGATCCGCAAAAAGCGCCTGCGCGAGCAACACTCGGAGTTTCCAGCCCGGCGCTACTTCACTCATCAGGCCATAGTGCAGCGACTCGTCGATACTGGCACCGGCAAGAATTCCACAGGCTCGACTTTCAGCACTGTAACCATCCAATTCGGCAAATTCGACTTCAAGGTCAGCCACTTTAATGCCATCTTCTTCCGACATTTCCGGCAAGGCATAGATTCGATCCCGCTCCCGCTTGACCTCCGCCAGTTTTTTGTCACCCATGATGACAGTATCAACGACACTGAATTCCTCATAAGCGAACTGGTCCTGGCTTAGTTCACCCACTCGCAGGTTTTGATTAATAGTCACATTGCCAGAGGTAGGTTCGAGTGCGCCGCTCAGAATCTTCATGAAAGTAGACTTACCGCAACCATTGGCGCCAATCAGCCCATATCGGTTGCCCGCGGTGAACTTGACGGATATGTTTTCAAACAAGGGCTTGGAGCCAAACTGAATGGTAACGTTTGCTGTGCTGATCACGCTGATTCCTGCTCTATATTAGGTAAATTAATGATAGTCTGAGCTTTTAGGGCGCACTATAAAATGTTGCAGATGATGTAACAACGCTGTTTTCCCAGCACTTTCAACTTGCCGAGTCATTCCCTTCCGAAGGTTTCTTTCGCGGCTTGCGCTTCTTCTCTTTGTCACTACTATTGGACTTCTTCTTTCTCTTCTTGTCAGCTGTGGCTGGCTTCCTCGACTTCTTTACTGAAGTCTTCTCGTCTGAGGGCGTCTTCCGGGAAGATGTCTTGCCATCGTCGCTGACAGTAAGCCTGGAAATTTTCAGCTTTTGGCCTCCGATCCAGACTTTCTGCAGGTCATTGAACACCGCCTTGGGCATACCCTCGGGAAGTTCGACAAAACTGAATTTATCCCTGATATCAATGTGTCCAATGTGCTCTGCATCAAGCCCCGCCTCGTTAGCAATAGCGCCAACAATATTCCCCGGTTGCACCTCATGGTCATGACCGATCTCGATACGGAAGCGTTCCATTCCCTCGGCAAGCTTCTTTTCCGGTCGAGCCTTCCCTTTTCCTTCTCGTCTTAACGGTGTCTCGCCTTTCCTAGAGTCGCCTTTCCCAGAGTCGCCTTTCCCAGAGTCGCCTTTCCTCTCTCGCGGCGCTTTCTTTTCTGGCTCTAAAAGGAGAGATTTTTCACCCATAGAGAGTTTCGCTAACGCAGCCGCAATCTCGATCGGTGACACATCATGTTCCTGCTCGTAGGATTCAAGAATGCCTTGCATAAATTCAAGTGAGCCACCTGCAAGTGTGTCCGTAATGGTCTGTTTGAACCGCGAGATTCTCTGGCTGTTCACCATCTCTGTACTTGGCAAGGTCATCGCTTCTATTTTCTGACGAGTCGCCTTTTCAATGGAGGCCAGCATTCGCTTTTCCCTTGGGGCAACAAAAAGAATTGCTTCACCCTTCCTTCCTGCCCTGCCAGTTCGACCAATGCGATGAATGTAGGCTTCAGCATCGTAGGGGATGTCGTAATTAATAACGTGGCTAATACGGTCAACGTCAAGGCCTCGAGCAGCGACATCCGTCGCTACCAAAATATCGATGCCGCCTTTCTTCAGTCGCGCAACCATTTGTTCACGGTTTTTTTGAGGCATATCGCCATTGAGCGCTTCGGCGGCGTAACCTCTTGCGGCCAGTCGTTCAGCGAGTTCAGTCGTCGCAATTTTAGTCCGGACGAAAAGCAATACAGCGTCGAATGGTTCGACTTCCAGAATTCGGGTCAATGCATCCAGTTTATGTAGATTGCTGACCAACCAGTAACGCTGACTGATTGACTCGGCAGTCGCTGTTTTAGCTTTAATGGCTATATTGAGAGGATCCTTCAGGTACCTTTTGGTTATCTTCTGAATTTGCTTCGGCATGGTTGCTGAAAAAAGCGCAATCTGGCGATTCTCCGGGGTCTGTTCCATGATCCATTCAACATCATCAATAAAGCCCATACGAAGCATCTCATCAGCCTCATCCAGCACCAGCACCCGCAGCTTGTCGAGTTTCATGGTGCCCTTGCGGATATGGTCCATCACTCTGCCGGGAGTACCCACCACCACATGGACGCCACGGCGAAGGGCCCGAATCTGCCCGGAATATTCCTGCCCACCGTAAACCGGCAGAACGTGGAAGTCTTTCAGGTGATTGGCATACCGTTGAAATGCCTCGGCTACCTGAATAGCCAACTCCCTTGTTGGTGTTAGCACCAATACCTGCTGGTAACGACTATCAAGGTCGATATTCGCCAGCAGCGGCAAAGCAAAAGCCGCCGTTTTACCAGTACCCGTGGGTGCATGACCAAGCAGGTCCCTGCCCTCCAGCAACGGCGGAATGGCCCCAAGCTGGATAGGAGAGGGTGTTTCATAACCGACGTCTTCAAGCGCCTGAATCAATTCAGGCGGTAATCCAAGCGACTGAAAGCTTGAAACCGGTTCGGGCTTTGACATGAGGACCTCGGGGAACCAGATACCAGAAGCAGTATCTGTGGGGCCGCGAGTATAGTTTCAATATCATAAAAATCAATCTAAATCGAGAATCAAAGGGTAAAGTACTGATCGGGCCCTTAGTTTCTGTCGTTAACTGCAAGATGCGAAAGAGGGGGGGGCCGTAAAAAGCCTGAATACCCAAGGCATCCCATTGACTGGTAAACTGTAAGCACTCACTCAGGATAGTTATAAAAATTGTGAACCTTATCTATACCCAAAAAAGACTGTATCTCACGTTATCCATGGTTGCGCTGAGCCTCCTTAACGCTGATTTTTCTGCACGCGCCGCGGAGCCAAAAAGCCAGCCCAGACTCGAGGTCCAGGAGCAAACAAGAACGTACACTGATCGAACTTCGGGTTTTTCCCTGGAACTCCCGAAAGACTTCCGACTGTCAAGCGAACAAGGTGACCTGCTCTATTTTCAGTCGCCTGAGCGAAATGGCACAATGATCGTTCGAACCGTTCCTGGATTATCCCTGCGTACCGTGCAGGCCAGGCTGAGAAGCGGTTTACATGCCGAGGCCATTACCATCAATCCAACAGGGTCTCCAGAGACTCTTCAACTTGAAGGCGCCCAAGGATTGATGATGGACGCTGGCGGAAATATACAGGGCCGCGAATTACTCGGGAAATTGGCGGGTATCTTCGGGCCTAATGGCCAGGGCTACATGGTTCTTATCGGCTCAGTACACGAACGCTGGATTGGCTTTCGAAGCACTGCCAACAAGATGATCGGCTCCTTCAAGGTGACCAAAGCCCAGCCCGGATTTGAGTATGAAAGATGGGAATTCCGCCTTTCAGGGGCTCACCTTGTCCACTACGGCAAGCAAGGCAACTATACTAGCGGCGCAATCTACGCGCAGGATTACCACTTTTGCCGGGATCGCACTTTTAAATCGCGATTTAACACCGCCCAGACCCAGTTTAATGGCTGGACGAAGCATACGTCCTCGACGGGCCGCAAAAGCAAAGGTACCTGGAGTGTCAGCCCTGAGGGTAACGATGCTTATCTTATTCTTGCGAACAAAAGAGGTCCGCAGCAAATGTTTGCATTATCCGAGCGCGAGGGTCGAATCGTCATGGACAACGCTCCCTTCCAGTTCGCGACCAATAAGCTATGCTCTGAATAGAAAGCACCTGAATAGAAAGCACCTGAATAGAAAGCACCTGAATAGAATGCCCGTGAACAACATACCCCTAAGTCGTATCTCCGCGTAGCGTCGGTTGGTTGTATTGTGGCCTTGCCACCTGTGACGATGGAAATCCGAGCAGATTCATAGGGCTACGGTAAGATGCTATTATGATTACATGATTTCACTTCGCCAAGAGAGCTTTTAATGCGCGTAACGACCTTCCTTTATTCAATAGTTGCTTTATTTTGCCTATTTTTTGTTGGTTGCTCTAAGGAGGCTCCACCACCGTCAGTTAATATTCAACCTGCGAAGGTATTGGTACTCGGTGAGCAATTCAGTCGAACACGCGAGATACCCGGAACAGTGAGAGCGGCCCAACGAAGCGACCTTTCATTCCAGGTATCAGGAAAAATCGTCGAATTTTCTGTTAAGGAAGGCCAGAAAGTTAGCCAAGGTGATGTCCTGGGCAAACTTGATGACAGCGACTATCTAAGCAACCTCAATGCGGCACGCGCCGAGCAAAATAAAAACAAGGCCAATTTCGACCGCGCAGAAGAATTAATCGTTGACAACTATATATCCCGGTCTGACTACGACAAAATCAAGGCAAGCCTCGATGTGTCAGTATCAAACCTTGAGCGCACAGAAAAAGCTTACGCTGACACAAAAATGATCGCGCCTTTTACTGGCGTGATCGCCAGGACTTTCGTCCAAAATTTCGAGGACATTCAGGCCAAGCAACCAATCCTGAGTTTGCAGGACACGACCGATCTCGAGTTGGTTGTTTCGGTATCTGAAACACTGGTTGCTCGTAGACAGGAAAACCCCAACCTCGCCCTCAGTGCGAAATTTGATGCTTTGCCAGGTCGAGTCTTTGACTTATACATCAAAGAGTTTGCTGCCGAAGCCGACTCCCAGACACAAACTTTCGAAGTGGTGGCTGGCATTAAAGACAAAAATGTCTCCAGCATCCTGCCGGGAATGACAGCAATCGTTAGCATCTCTCAGATTGACCAATCAACAGGCCCGCTGGTGATTCCTCTGGTCGCACTAGTCGCTGGAGAAGGCGACGCAAGTAGCGTATGGAAGGTGGGATCTGACAACAAGCTGACACGCCAGATTGTCACCACCGGCTCACTTACCGGTGCCGATAAGATCGAAATCACCAGTGGAGTCATCGCAGGAGACATGATCGTTACCGCGGGTTTATCATCCTTAGTTGAGGGGAAAGAGATCATTCCGATCACCGAGGTAGGCTACTAATGAACCCCGCTGAATGGAGCATCCGCAACAGCACAATTACGTGGGTTGTCACTTTTATACTGGCGGCCGTCGGCATGGTAGCCTTCGACGGTCTCTCAAGGCTGGAAGACCCGGAATTCACGATTAAGGTAGCCCGCATCTACACGCCTTACCCAGGCGCTTCGGCCGAGGAGGTAGAACGCGAAGTCAGCGACCTGATAGAACGGGCGAGCCAGGAACTTGGCCAGTTATTCTACGTCGAATCGCACTCCTATCGTGACGCGTCCATTGTCAATGTCACAATCAAAGACGAGTATAACAAGGCCAAATTACCCCAGGTGTGGGATGAACTTCGTCGCAAAATCGGCGATACCCAGCGTAACCTTCCCCCCGGCGCTGGCCCCTCTATCGTCAATGATGATTTCGGTGATGTGTTCGGCGTTTATATTGCTCTTAGTGGTGACGGCTACTCCCAAAACGAGTTGTACGAGACTGCAAAATTTCTGCGCCGAGAACTGCTAACCGTTAAAGATGTAAAGAAAATTGTATTCTACGGTGTACCCAAGGAAGTCATTTACGTTGAACTAAAAAGGCAACGTATGGCCGCCCTTGGTATCGCGCCCACTGATATTGACAGGGCTCTTGGCAGCAAGAATGTCGTTGTATCTGCCGGTTACTTTGGCGTGGGTAATCAACGACTGGCGATTAATCCCACGGGTGAATACAAGTCGGAGGAGGAATTCAAAGACCTCCTGATCAGTCCATCCGGTAAATCTGGTACCCAGGTAGCTCTGGGTGACATTGCTGATATCTATCGAGCCTACCGAGATCCGGTCTCAACCAAATTAAGATATGACGGCCTCCCTGCGATAGGCATTGCCATTTCAACCTCTGAAGGCGGTAATGTCGTCACTATGGGCCAGGGCCTCGAGCAAAAAGTCCGTCAAATATCCAACCAGATTCCCCTGGGAATGAAATTCAATATCGTCTCGTTACAGTCAGAATCAGTCACTATCGCCATTAATAACTTCCTCGTTAATCTGGTTGAAGCTGTCGTCATCGTCATTGCCGTTCTATTATTTTTTATGGGGCTGCGTAGCAGTCTTATTATCGGTGTAGTACTGATAGTCACGATTACCGGTACCTTTATCTTTATGGCTATGTTCGACATCAACCTTGAGCGTATTTCACTAGGGGCGCTCATCATCGCGCTAGGTATGCTGGTGGATAATGCGATCGTAGTAACAGATGGTATGCGAATGCGAATCGACCAGGGCGAGGACCCCAGTGAAGCGGCAAAGGCTGTGGTTGGGCAAACCGCGACCCCGCTACTAGGTGCGACGGCGGTCGCTATTGCTGCGTTTGCCGCGATTGGCACCTCCCAGGATGCAACCGGAGAATATACCCGATCACTATTCTCGGTCATCCTGATTTCCCTCAGCATGAGTTGGTTTACCGCGGTCACTATTACACCGTTAATGTGTAAGGTCTTCCTTAAACCAAGCGCAAATGCCGGGTCCGACAAAGATCCCTATGCTGGCGGTTTCTACAAGACATATCGACGATTCCTGGAGCTCGCCATTGATAACCGTGTCTTATCGATCGCTCTTACGCTCGTGCTCTTTGGCAGCGCAATCATCGGCTTTGGGTATGTAAAACACAGTTTCTTCCCTGATTCAACCAGACCGCAGTTCTATGTTGATGCCTGGTTCCCCGATGGCACCGTCATTGACGAAACGGAGGCGCAACTCAAGCAGGTCGAAGAACAACTGTTGAGCTACGAAGGTGTCACTCATGTCACGACCCAGATTGGGGGCGGTTCACCACGCTTCCTGTTGACTTATCCGCCTGAGCAGTCGTATCCCCATTTTGGCCGCATTCTGGTAGACACTGATGATTTTTCGGTCATAGAGAAGCTCTCGAAGCAGATCCAAACTGACCTTGAAAAAGGACCTGTTGACGCAAACTTCAACGTCAAACTATTTGTCCTGGGTCCAGCGACCGGTGGCAAGATTCAACTCAGAATCTCTGGCCCTGACAAGGAGGAGCTTCGTAAGTTGGCAGCAACGGCAAAGGAAATAATTGCAAAGAACCCCAACGTAAAAGGTCTTAGGGATGAGTGGGGTGATAAGGTAAAAACCCTACGCCCCCGCGTGTCTGATACGGCAATGCGCCGACTCGGCATTGACCGCCAGGGGGTCGCAGACGCTATGGCCTATTCTGGAGAAGGCCTTGTTTCCGGAGTATTTCGGGACAATGATGAACTACTTCCGATTATTTCACGGGCGCCAGAGGAAGAACGCACGAATCTTTCCAGTCTGGACCAGCTACTTGTCTGGAGCCCCCTTGCCCAACAGATGGTTCCTGTCGGGCAGGTAGCACCGGTCTTTGACATCGCCTTTGAGAACCCACATATCTGGCGCCAGGACAGAGTCGCCATGCTTCGATTGCATTTCGACCAGCGCACGGGTCTATCGTCAGATCTACTAGCTGACATCAAGGCAGACATTGAGATAGCACTCAATGTGGACGTAGCGCAAAGACTAGGTGTCCCAGAGGATACTGAGATAGAACACAACAGCTCTACCATTCCATTGAAGTATCGAGATCGACTCTATCTCAAAGACAAGCCCGGATACTACATGGCATGGGGAGGTGAAAATGAAGATTCCGACAAGGGTTCTACCGCTATCGCCAAGTCAGTTCCATTGTTCTTCGGACTGATGGTATTCATCATTATCGCGCTGTTCAATTCGCTCAAAAAGACCCTGGTCATATGGCTTGTCGTACCGCTTGCACTCGTCGGTGTTACGGCCGGGTTGCTGGTGTTCGAGCAACCATTTGGGTTCATGGCAATGCTGGGCTTTATGAGTCTGGCAGGCATGCTCATAAAGAACGCCATTGTACTGGTAGATCAGATCGGGGTTGAACTGGATTCAGGCAAGGAACCTTTCAAGGCTATCGTAGATTCAGGCCTCAGTCGTATGATACCGGTATCCATGGCCGCACTCACGACCATACTAGGCATGATCCCATTGCTTGGCGATGCGTTCTTTGTTCCCATGGCGGTAACGATCATGTTCGGGCTTGGATTCGCCACAGTACTGACTCTGGTCGTAGTTCCGGTACTGTATGCAACCCTGTTCGGTTTTCACCGCAGCAGTTAAACGATTGTATGAATCTAATACTACGTATGAAATCACACCAACCAACCGAGGCATCATCTAGCTTGGACCGGGTTATTTCCAAGGCATGCGCCACAACCTATTTTTGAATACCAGCAAGAGCGTCTTGAAGACCGGCTGGAGGAGGACCTGGTAAACAACGGTTTTGAACGAACGACCAATACCAAGACCCATATAACCGTATAATGGCTGATCGATGTTGGCTTCCCCTCGATACTGTCTCTAACACCCAACTGAGCTTGTTGTTGGTAATTAAGCAAACTACACTAAAGAATTTATAAGGAAACAATTATGCGACACCTGACTTTATTACTATTGGTTTTCCTTGCCGGCTGCGCTGCGCCCAAACCAATGGTTGACTTCGACCCTTCCCACAACTTTTCAGAGTATCGAACCTTTGCTTTTATCTCCGATAACCCACTGATGATCGCCGAAGGTTTACCGGGTGTTAGCCCGATGCTGGAAGGTAGGATCATTCAGATCACCGAGAACATCCTTAGCGCCCGCGGTTATACAAGGGTCTCAGACAGAAAGGAGGCAAACTTTACTGTTGGTTTCACGCTGGGCGGCAGAGACAAGATACAGGTCACCAGCTATCCGGAGTCCTACCGCGGTAACTATGGCAGCTGGGGTTGGGGAGGCCGCGGCTATTATGGCGCCCAGACCTACACCAACACAGATGTGCGACAGTACACCGAGGGTACCCTGGCCGTTGACCTATACGATGGTTCCACCAGAAAGCCAGTGTGGCATGCAAGGGCTGTCCGGAAGATCACAACAAAAATGCGAGAGAATCCCGGCGAGACCCTACGAGCTATTCTTGGTGATATGTTCGCCGCATTCCCACCATCGTGAATATCAACAATCAGCTGTAGTCAGGCAGGTCTGACCCGGGTTCAACCTGTTCAATTGAACCCGGAACAGCACAAATATAACAACCCACCTCATGGAATTCATGTACGCTCTTCCTGATCATCAATCCCACCGCCGAACGGCACATGGCTTGAAGCAAGCCAAGAAACCTGACTCCTCCCACAGCAGCGAAAAACCAAACAGCCGCCTTTCCTAAGCACAGCCACAAACAGCCATCAAATCGGATGACCCAGCGCCAGAGAGATTCACAATCTTGTGATATGGATAAATGTTATGCAGAAGCCCATTTCATACGTATCAATTATTGAGATGCAGGAAGCATTTGCTCGACCAGCTTGCCGAACTTATCCATTTTCTGCCCGGAGGGTTTCCGATTGGCTTTCAGAGTGTCTATGGCACTTCCCTGCCACATTATTACGCCATTGTCGGGGTTCGTCAGAATAATCGCGACGCCACCTCTCAGATAATCATTTTCCTGTGTCCAACTCACCGTCCGGTCGTAGTAACCCTGCCTCGCGTCGACCTTATGCTGAGAAATCGACGTCTGGTTAATGGCGCCAATCATCAATGATGCAATCATGTCGGGTTTGTGCGGACCGGCATCGATGTAACCTCTATTCGTGAGTATCGCTTGACCAACACTCTGAGCACGCCGGGTAAGATCGCTTTCCCCCGAGCCGCTAAGTATACCTATGACTCGCACCGGTGGTTCAGCCCATATGAACGTCTTCAGCTGACTAACGTCATAATCAGGATGTGCCTGCACCAGTTCTGTTAATGATTTGGTCGCACAGGAAGATAGCAGTAAAACACTACAAATCAGTAGTAATCGCATGATTGTCCTTGTTAATAAACTTTGGCTAACGATAGAGCGCCATATCCTGCTCTACCAAATCGCAGTAACTTTTCAGCACCGTCGTGTACTCCATCATACATTGAACAATTTGCAGTCTCCATTGCACGCGTCCCACCACGTGATTGATACCTGCCTATGCTGCCACGACCTGGCAGCATCACCTTGCGTTCAAGGTGAGTTATTCCACAGAACCAGAAGTACTGCCAATTTCATGGAGCTCATCCAAGCCCTTCCTCAAGGTCAAGCCCCATCTTCGTACGGAACGTTTCACCTCGTTAAGGTTAGTCACTGGATTGCTTTCCTGCATGGTCAAAGGCTGGATACGTTGCCCATCCACAGCCCTGGCGAGAATTTCATTAGTTACCGAATCACTAAGTTCGACTACCAGAACCGCCTGGCCAAGGTCTGAGATGTAAAAACTATTCCTGCCCGTAGATTTCGGGGGAACGCGAGAGACAACATCAATCAATGCCAGCGTCACTTTCAATATCCCTGCGCCCGGTGCACTGGCTACTGTGAAATATTTGAATTTGTTGAACTCGCTTTGGAAGGATTCTTTAGCGGCTTTCTCAAGTCCCGATTTCTGTCGCTCACTAAGTGGAAACGCATCTGCCGAACTATTATGAAGGTTGCCGCCTTTGACAGCTCGATATTGTATTCCTGCACCTTCGAATATGACCTTATCGTACTGGCTCAGATTAATGCCTGGCTTTATCCAGACTTTATCCATTCGTGTTTTGTTAACAAGGTGCAGCCCATCAAAACTGACCTCCGCATTGGGGCCCTGCTCTATAGCGGGGGTTTTCTTGGCAAAGCTTTCTTCGCTAACAATTAAAGTTGCAACGATGCTCACCATTGCCAAAATCACTAATTGTTTCATGGATAGTTTCCTTTTGTGGGTTTCGACTTAGGTCTGTTAGGTTGGATGAGTCGAGATGGCGAAAAACCAGATCTTGGTCTGGGATGGACGACAACAAGTATAGCAACTGCCGCTATCGTATTGTTAAGAGTAATCAACCCGTCACAATGAAGACGGGGTTACTTATGTTGAGCAATCACTAAAGAGTGTTGCATCTCGATTGATCTTGATCAAGAAACACCGAGCCGGTGCTATCAAGCGCCGGCAAAATACGAGGCAAGCCTCTGTCTTGCTAGTGATGAGCTTCGACGTAAGCTTCTGCCTTGCTAGTGATGAGCTTCGACGTAAGCTTCTGCCTGCTTATATATTTGTTTGAACGAACGTGACTCAAAATCGCCCTGGTCAGTTAACTCGTAGACTCCCTTTTCAACCCGCTGAAACCAGCCATAGTGATTCGCACTCAATATGCTGGTGGTCTTACCCCCTGTACCTAGGTTTCTCAAACTTTTCGGGCTTGACGGGCCAAGCTTCGAAAGGCAGCAGGCAATAAGGATCGCATTTTCCCGGTAGGCAGTCATCAGCGTCGTTTTAGTACTGCCACCCACATTGTAGTCTCCACTTCTGTCGGCAACTTCTGTCAACAACGCTCGCCTGCTCCGAGTGTTTTTCTTTCGCTGGTAAGGGATAGGGTCAAATTGCTTGCTGACCACCATACCCATTGCACCTTCCTCTACCAGCAACAGACCTACCTCCAACCTTTTCAGTACTGTGAGCGTACCTCGCCACTGACGGTTTCTTTTTGTCGGCGCTGGTACTGCGACGTAGACACTGTCTGAAATAGACTGACGCTTGGTGGCTTGCACTAAAAGTGTGAGGTTCACACTCGTCTTGAGCTCAACGATTATCAGATCATCACCTCTCGTCGCTACGATGTCGCAGTCTTTGACTTCGCAGTTAACCTGGTATCCATGGGATTCCAGATAGGCTTTTACCGGCGCCGACAGCTCAGTTTCCAACATGCATCAATCTTCGAAGCCAACAAACACTGCTGCATCCTCTACGGACTTTCGCTGTGACACAACTGCATTGGCGGGAAAGCTATCATCCGGAAAACCCATCGCGACACAAATCATGATCACCTGATCATCTGGTATACCTGCTAGTTCTCGAACCACAGGTGATTGCATGATTCCCTGGCTGTTTACAACACAACCCAACCCGCGCGACCAAGCAGCGTTCACCAGGGCATTGCTAACAGCACCACAGTCAAAGGGTCCAATATCTCCCCCGTGGATCGACCTATCGTAGGTCACTACAATAGATACTGGCGCATCAAACTGCCTGAACCCACGCAGCACCCATTCCTGGCGTGCCTCTTTGTCGTACCGCTCAATTCCCATCGCCTCAAATAGCTGCACTGCTATCCCTATCTGTCTTTCCCGGTGCGCGCCCTCATAGGCCCCATGCCCACGGAACTCCCGAGAATCTGGCACGCCGGCAAGGTTTCGCTCGGTATTACCTTCCCGAATTCGATCCAACGGTTCACCTGAAACAACGTAGAAATTCCAAGGTTGTGTGTTCAGTGAAGAAGGCGCTCGAATGGTCATTTCCAACACTTCCTTGATAAGAGATTTCGGCACGGGATCAGGCAGGTAGCCTCTAATACTTCGACGTCCCATAACCACTTCTTCGTAATTCACACGCTGCTCCATGATCTAAACAATCTATTATGCCAGTATGTCAGCGGCAAAAAGGCATCGGTCTCAATCACCCCGATGAGATCACGATGTTTCCAGAATAAACCAGTAAGATTGACCCCCACTCGCATTCGAGCACTATCATCTACTACGGCGAACGACTCAATAGCATCAGCCACCTTCTAGGGGCGCTTCTGGCTCTGATAGGCCTTGGAGCCTTGCTAGCAGTCGCCGTTCAATCCGGTGACGCTGTTTTACTCGCTTCATTTACCATCTATGGCGTAACGCTCGTGTTGCTTTTCACCATGTCTACGCTCTACCACAGCTTTCATACGCCAAAGCTCAAAGCACTGTTCAAACTGTTTGACCACGTCGCCATCTACATCCTGATCGCAGGCAGCTATACACCGTTTATGATCGTTAGTCTGGACACGATGAACGGCTGGCTAATTCTGGGGCTTGTCTGGTCACTCGCCGTTGTCGGCATTTTATCCGAGGTTTTCCTAAAAGGCCGTGCGATAAAGATTATTCAGGTTCTCATTTATCTTGGTATGGGGTGGGCATGCTCACTTGATCTTGCCGCGCTAAAAACCGCTCTGGGTGCTGTTGGCTTTTCGTGGGTGGTGCTAGGCGGTCTGGCCTATACCTCGGGCGTCATTTTCTACATAGCTGATAAACTAAATCGACTCAAACACGCACACGGAATATGGCATGTTTTCGTCTTGATAGGCGCCATTGCACATTTCGTCGCGATCATTGGATTCGTGCGCTAACAATAACCAACGCCTTTGAGGCCAACTATTGAACAATTCTGATTCCAGCAACCCTGACTCTAAGAAAGCCGGCTTTAAAAACCTGGAGCTGCATGCCGAGCTGCTATCTAACCTGGACGACCTCGGCTTTCACTCCATGACCCCAATCCAGGCATTATCGTTACCTAAAATACTTGACGGCCAGGACGTGATTGCACAAGCGAAGACGGGTTCAGGAAAAACCGCTGCCTTCGGCCTGGGAATACTGAACAAACTCGATGTGAAAGAGTTCAGGGTCCAGTGCCTAATATTGTGCCCAACGCGAGAACTAGCTGATCAGGTCGCAAAAGAAATCAGAACGCTTGGTCGAAAAATTCACAACATCAAAGTACTGACATTGTGTGGTGGCGTCGCATTTGGACCCCAGAAAGGTTCTCTGGAACACGGCGCGCATATTGTCGTTGGAACGCCAGGCAGAACCGAAGAACACCTTAGAAAACAAAACCTCTCGTTGGAAAATTTGGACACCTTCGTTCTCGATGAAGCGGACAGAATGTTAGATATGGGTTTCGGGGAGTCGATCGCCGAGATCATTCGGTATCTGCCCGCCAAAAGACAGAACATGTTGTTTAGCGCGACCTACCCCCATAACATTGACGAACTCGCGGCAAAAGTTATGGTCAACCCACGACGACTTGAAGCGCCCGATCAGCATGACGCAAACACCATCCAACAGCTTCTGTGCCAAATCACCGACAAATCAAAGCGAACAGAAGGACTGGTGAGCCTACTGCAGAAATACAAGCCCGACTCCGCGCTCGTGTTCTGCAATACAAAACAACTAACAGAAGACGTCTCACTTGAACTCAGAAACCTGGGCTTCAGTTCACGCGCTATTCACGGTGACCTGGAGCAGAGAGACCGTGACAACAGGCTCGTCCAATTCTCGAACAAAAGTCTTTCTATTCTGGTGGCTACCGATGTCGCTGCCAGGGGGCTGGATATTGACTCCCTTGACCTCGTCGTGAACTATCATTTATCACGAGATCCTGAGGTCCACACACATAGAATAGGTCGTACCGGGCGCGCAGGGAACACTGGCCTGGCCTGCTCGTTGTTTCATGAGAGTGAAAAATACAAAATCGAGCTCCTGGAAGCCGTTTTGGAGCAGTCTCTGGAACGCACCGTCATCGACCCATTGGACCCCGGCTTCCGGCCAGCGCAACCACCTATGGCGACATTGCAAATAGACGGTGGGAAAAAACAAAAAATCAGACCCGGTGACCTATTAGGCGCACTGACCGGGGAAAATGGTATCGAGGGGAGTGCTGTCGGAAAAATCAGCATCTTCGACAGGTCGGCGTACGTCGCCATCAAGCGGACGTCATCAAAACAGGCCCTTGCTGTTCTAAACGATGGGAAGATCAAAGGCCGTTCTTTTCGCGCCCGCAAAATCTAGTACCGTTCCTTTTCCCAGGAAAGTATCCAGAGGGCCTGGCAGCGTTAACAAACCGGTGGATAGCCTAAACTAGGCCACACAAGCCCTCTACTAATGTCCTTTACTCTACGAGCCTCGGCTTAGGCGCCTGCCACTCGCCTTTCTGCGCCGCGAGGCTCGGTTCGTAGAGGCGCATGATCATATAAAAAGGCCCTTCAGGGGCCGGCAACCAATTAACCTCTTTATCTTTACCCGGCGATGCATGCTGAACGTAGAAGGTGTAGCCACCGTCATCATTCTTTATCCAGTTGGGCTCCATGGGTGTATTTAACAGGTATCGGTCTATCGGGTTGGATACCAGTACTTGCGTAATACCGTCATAAATCGTGATTGACCAAAACTGCGCGGCGGGCGGAAGTTGGTCGCCCTCACGCCTTGCGAACCAGGCTATGCGATCAGGACCGTCATTGCTCGTCTACTGCCCCAAAAGGAAAAAAGGATAAATACGAGCCACAAATAGGTGTACCACGTTTGGTCTAACTGCCGTTCAAACAACCCTTACGAGCCTCTTCGTGCATCAAAGATGCGTCATCCAATCACCCAAAGTAATACGCTATACTTCCCTATCATCACTCGACAAACGAGCAGCGCACCGCATGAAATCCGCTAAACCTTTGATACAAATCACAGCTTACTATTTCGCTGTTTCTCTGCTCCTGTATGGTTTGGTAAAGATTTT